>Ga0213861_10001095_pt1 | contig 24152 bp, 24 predicted proteins | sample PICome_4_FD_160110 | JGI IMG/M metagenome (GOLD analysis project Ga0213861, IMG submission 160110) | Coastal seawater microbial communities near Pivers Island, North Carolina, United States - PICO131 | ecosystem: Environmental > Aquatic > Marine > Coastal | place: USA: North Carolina... | reverse complement strand
TAAATAATCAAATTAAAACAGACTCCGCTTATGTTGATAGTCTCATGTTTGGTAAGTTATACCAATTTTATACTGCTAGTATTATAAAAAATAGCTATTCATTAAGTAACAATATTTTAACGCTTAATAAAGGTAAGAACGACAGCATTAAACAAGATTTTGGTGTTATTTCATCAAAAGGTATTATTGGCATCGTTGATAAAACAAGTAGTAATTATTCCACAGTCATATCCATCTTAAATGCAACAATTAGTATAAGTGCAAAATTGAAAAAAACAAATCATTTAGGATCATTAATTTGGGATGGAGATTCTTCAGAATTCATACAACTTACAGACATCCCTAAAATTGCTCCTGTTAAAATTGGAGACACTATAATTACATCAGGACAGTCTTCTATTTTTCCAAAAGGTATACCAATTGGTGTTATTGATGAATTTCAGCTGGACCAAGCTGAAAATTATTATGAAATTAATGTAAAGCTCTTTAATGATATGACAAGTGTTGAACATGTTTACATTATTGAAAATGTAAATAAAGAAGAAATTAAAAATTTACTGAGCAATAATTAAATGAATAGTATATTTTCAATACATACCATCCGATTTATTGCTTTAATCTTGATACAGATTTTAATCTTGAATCATATTAACTTTTTAGGCTATATAAACCCATACATATACATTCTTTTCATTGCCTTATTTCCCGTAAAAAATAATCGCGTAGTGCCTATTATGCTAAGTTTTATTTTGGGTATAACCATAGATATGTTTTTAGATACAGGAGGTATTCATGCGGGCGCTTCAGTATTTATAGCTTACATAAGACCTGTAATTTTAAAATCTTCTTTCGGAACGATTTATGAGCATCAATCGGTAAAATTTAACACCGTAGATTTTGGCTCAAAACTCACTTATTTCACACTTCTTACAGCATTACACCACTTCGTTTTATTTTCTTTAGAAATATTTAGCATTTCTAAAATAATTTTAATCTTCCAAAAAACGTTATTCTCAAGTATATTCACTATTATAATAAGTGTTGTGGTAACAATAATTTTTACTCGAAAATCTAAATGAGACAATTTTTACTTTTCATTTTTATAATTGCTGTAGGCATTTTGTTTCTTTCGAGACTCTTCTACTTGCAGATTTACGATTCGAATAACTATAGTTTGTTTGAAGATAATGCTATTAGAAAAGTATATGACTATCCCAAACGTGGTTTTGTTTACGACAGAAATGGTAATTTGCTTGTAGCTAATCAACCATCTTATGATGTGATGGTAATTCCGCGTGAAGTTGAACCTTTAGACACTCTAGAGTTTTGTTCTTTATTAAAAATTGACAAAGAACAATTCATAAAAAAATACAACAAGGCCAAACGCTATTCTCCAAGATTACCCTCAATATTTGTATCGCACCTATCGAAAGAAGATTATGCTGTATTACAAGAGAAAATGCGGAAATTTGATGGGTTCTATATTCAAAAACGTTCTTTAAGAGATTACGAAACCACCATTGGGGCTAACGTATTAGGCGATATTGGAGAAGTTAATAATAGTGATATAAAAAAAGACCCATACTATAAAATGGGCGATTTAAAAGGCAAACAAGGGGTTGAGGCTTCTTATGAAAACACACTTAGAGGCGTTAAAGGTATTAAGTTTATTCAAAAAGACAGATTTAATAGAAATATTGGCCCCTACAAAGATGGTAAGTATGATACGATTCCTGAACAAGGAAAAGACATAACAATAACTATTGATGCAGAACTTCAAGCTTATGGCGAATTACTTATGCAGAATAAACGCGGTGGTGTTATCGCTATTGAACCTGCTACAGGAGAAATTTTAGCCATGGTTGCAGCCCCAACATACGATCCTAATATTTTGGTAGGACGAGATCGTTCAAAAAATTTCACAAAACTTTACAACGATTCTATAGCAAAGCCGCTATTTAACAGAAGTTTACAAGGTGTGTATGAACCTGGGTCGCCTTTCAAGTTAATGAATGCCTTAATTGCACTTCAAGAAGGGGTTCTAACGCCTGAGGAAACCGTGACTTGCTATGCAGGTTACAAATATGGAAATCGGTTTATGAAATGCCATTGTAACAGAGGTACTAGAAACAACATGATTACAGGTATTCAACGTTCTTGCAATGCTTATTTTGCTACTACTTATAGGAAAATTCTAGACAAGAATGGTAGTTCTTCCGACGGTATTGACGTCTGGAGTAAACATGCACAAAGTTTCGGTTTAGGTAATTTTCTAAATAACGACCTATTTGTTGGTCAAAAAGGTAGAATTCCTGATAGAGCTTATTACAAAAGCATCTATCCAAAAACATTTTATTCAACTTACACCATATCAAATGCGATAGGTCAAGGTGAGGTTGCAACCACCCCAATACAATTGGCAAATATGATTGCAGCTATTGCAAATCGAGGTCATTACTTTACACCTCATATTATAAAAAACATTGAAGGTCAACCCTTTCCAGAACAGTTTACTAAAGCTAAATATACTACCATTGACAAACCACATTTTGAACCTGTGATAGAAGGTATGTTACAAGTATATAAAAAAGGAACCGCAGCTTCTTTACAAGTTAAAGATATCGATATCTGTGGAAAAACAGGGACCGTTGAAAATTTTGCTATTATAGACAGCCTTAGAACTCAATTAACAGACCACTCCATTTTTGTGGCATTTGCGCCTAAAGATGACCCGAAAATTGCTATTGCTGTGTTTGTTGAAAACGGGTATTGGGGAAGCAGATTTGCAGGTAAAATAGCTAGTTTATTAATTGAAAGACACATAAAAGGGTACATAACGAGAAAAGATCTAGAAGAGTGGCTCTTAAAACATAGTCTTGAAAATGAATATGCAAAACCTCAATCTGGAAAGCCGTTTAAAATTAACGGATACACGACTTTACAAATTGTTGAAGAGCAGGAATATTACCGATTAAAAAAAGAATTAAACAGAATTAATAAACCTAAAAATTGATGGTTAGGAATACTAACAGACATTTTAAATTTGATTGGATTACCATTATCCTTTTCTTCTTGTTAGTTGGTTTTGGTTGGTTGAATATTTTGTCGGCATCACATACAGGAAACACCATAAATTATTTTGATTTATCTCAACCTTTCGGAAAACAACTTATATTTATTTTCTTAACCTTCGGCTTAATTATCCTTTTACTAGCCATCGATGCTAAATTTTATGAACGGTTTTCCAGCATTATTTATATAATCTCTATGTTGTCTTTGGTTGGTCTTTTCCTTTTCGGAAAAACCGTAAACGGTGCGACTTCGTGGTATGCAATTGGCGGGATGACTTTACAACCTAGTGAATTTGCAAAAACCGCTACAGCACTGGCAGTAGCTAAATACATAAGTGATTTAAACACGAATATTAATTCGTTTAAAGATCAAATACGAACCTTTGTTATTATTATCATTCCAGCTATTTTGGTTCTACTTCAAAATGATACGGGTAGCACTATTGTTTATGCTGCTTTCTTTTTCGTTTTATATCGCGAAGGCTTGCCAAAATATTATTTAACTATTGGTGTTTATATTATTTTATTATCCATTATCTCATTAAAATTCGGACCAACAAAAACGTCTATTCTTGCTTTATTGTTTCTAATTGGTTTTCATTTTTTAAGCAAAAAAAAGCTAAAAATATTTCAATCCATCTTAATTCTTTTAGTAGCTATTGCTGTTTCGTTTGGAGTAAAATTCTTTTATCAAAGTATTTTGCAACCCCATCAGCAAGATAGAATAAGTCTATGGTTACGTTTAGAAAAAGACCCTCAAAAACTTGAGCAAATGAAACGTACTTTTGCTTATAACTTAAATGAATCCGAAAAAGCCATTAGCTCTGGCGGCCTTACTGGTAAAGGATTCATGGAAGGCACTAGAACAACAGGGAAATTTGTACCAGAACAACACACTGATTACATTTTTAGTACCGTTGGCGAAGAATGGGGCTTTCTAGGTAGCGCCTCTGTTGTGGTTCTTTTTGTGTTACTTTTAATACGTATCCTGCATTTGGCTGAACTACAAAAATCCCAATTTAGTAGGGTTTACGGTTATGGTGTCGCTTCAATTATTTTCATTCACTTTTTTATTAATATTGGTATGGTTATGGGGTTAATCCCCACTATTGGTATACCCCTGCCAATGTTTAGCTATGGAGGTTCTGGCCTTTGGGCTTTTACAATTCTAATCTTTATTTTTGTCAAATTAGATTCCAACCGCATCAACGAATGGTAGGTCGACTCATAATGGGCATTTAATTATTTTACTGTGATGAAACATTATTTCTTCTTAACTTTTATTCTGATGTTAATTGTCGGGTGTTCGAGCACTAAAAATGCTGTAAGAAAGTCTTTTTCTGTGAAAGAAGCTAAACTGATCATGGATGCCGATAGCTTAAATCCTATGAGGGTTTATAAGATTAACAGCAAAAAAGATTCTTTACTGCTTAGAACAAAAAGCAGCTACATAAAACCAAATCCAAAAGACCCAATTTTACGAAATTTTGTGAAACGTCTTTATGCTACGGTAAGAGATAGTATGTCTATGGGTGTTGGCATTGCTGCACCACAAGTTGGCATTTTAAAAAATATAATTTGGGTGCAACGCTTTGATAAAGAGAACTTTCCTTTTGAAGTGTACTTAAACCCAAAAATCGTCTCTTATTCCGAAGAAAAACAAACGCTGAACGAAGGCTGCTTATCTATTCCAGACAGAACAGAAACACTTAATAGTCGATCCTATGCTATCACTATTGAATATGACACTATGAATGCCGAACATAAATCTGAGATCGTAAACAGTTTTACATCTGTTGTTTTTCAGCACGAAATAGACCACCTAAATGGCATTTTATATCTGGATCATTTGCAGAAAGACATACGAGATATTGAACAATAACTCCAAAAGATAAACCAATTCAAAATATTTTGTCACCCATTAATTTAACCTCGTTATTTAATATATTTGTTAGTTATAACCCATTTGAGAAAAGCATATTAACTTAAATAAATAGAAATGAATATCAATGACAATCACATCAATTACGTTGAATTCAAAGCTAAAGACCTTGAAAAAATAAAAGAATTTTATACTACATCTTTTGATTGGGCTTTTACTGATTACGGGCCAACATATGTAGCTTTTTCAGAAAGTGGGATTCAAGGAGGATTTGAAAAAACTGAAAGTGAAATTATAAATGGTGCATTGATTATTTTATATCATAAAAACCTTGAATTGATAAAAAGTAAAATCATGGAATCAGGTGGAGAAATCTCAAAAGATATTTTTTCTTTTCCTGGTGGACGAAGATTTCATTTTATTGACCCTGCAGGAAACGAACTTGCAGTATGGTCTGACAACTAGATGATTTGCTTGAGGTGCTCATTTAATCTCATTGAATACTGAAATATGTTACGCCAAAGAAAACGAATAACGGTATACTGCAAGTTGCAGAACTTTATAACACGTCTTTAAATTAAATACAAACAATAAATTAAAACCAGAATTAAGGATTATTGCAAATGGAATCAGTGTTCGATTATCAAGAATTACTTTTTCAACTCCAGTTTTTCAGCAAAATAATCGCAAAAATCTTTCATAGTAGCACTCATTTTATCGTCTTGAGTGGCTTTATAGAAGGTATCACTCATAGCCACTAAAGTTTGATGAAAAAACACTTTCATTTCATCCACAGGCATCTCTTTTGTCCATAAGTCTATACGCAAAGTTTCTTGGGCTTTAGCATCCCAAACGGCAAGCATTATAGCTTTCGCCTCCTCATTAGTTATACCACCATCTTGAGCTGTCCAATGTATTTTTTCTGGCACTCGGTTTTCATCCAATTCAACATTAAGCTCTATTTTAGAAGTAATCGTATTTGCCATTATTTACGTGGTTTAAACTTTGAATTATTAAAAATATCTTCGGTGCTTTTTATAAGCATATCTTTTAAAGATGCATCATTCTGCTCCATATAGGCCCTAACAATTTGCCAACCTATATATTGCCCTAAACGCCCAGGAGAATCGGCATCGACACCCTCTAAATAAAACTTAGAAAATGGTGCAGGATTTATAAATCTGCGAGGTAATTTAGAATCTGTACTAAACAACAATTCGCGACTTACCAAAAAACGCCATATATAGCTTTCGTTGGCAATGGCCCAATTTAGTTCAGTTTCAGTATAACCAATGCGTTCAGCTTCCGTTTTAAACGGCACCATAACATCTTTAAAGTATAATAGCTTCCCGAAATAAATCATTTCATCTAGCAAGGTTTTACGCTCTGGATGATAGGCATGTTTTTTCGCATATTCGTTAGCGAGGTCTACTACAATTTGCTCTTTGTTTAAATTCGCTTTTAAAAAGTTAGCAATACTGCCGTAAAACTCGTGGTTACTTCCTAAATAAGAATCTAATGCAATTACCGTAATGGTATCTGTAACGATTATTCTATTTCTATGATCTACATCATTTGTGGTCGTAATTATTCTTGGCGGATTAAACTCTGGAAAATAATATTTTAAATGATTGAATAATGATTCTATTTCAGTCTCAGTGTCTTCAATATCTAAAAATACTTTATCAACTTCATTAAATAGTTGAATTTGTAAGGTGTCTTTTGTCTTAGCTAACCAAAATGAATCTGGATATTTTTCAGAAAACATAAAAGGATAAGCCCTTTTTATATCTGCCAGTTTGTTTGAAGTAACTTTAGCAAACAACTTATCGAAACGTTCTATTTGAACCTCTGTATTCATTTTAGCTATTTCATGCTCCAAAGTCTTCTCTTTTTTACAAGAAGTAGCGATCATTACCACTAATAAAAACAAAAACATGGATTTCATTGAAAACTTAAATGGCATAAATTTTTATAAATTGAGCGTAAGGGTTATTTTTGTTTACAAAGGTACTATTCTTAGATTTAAATTCATTTAAAATGCAAACAGAAAAAGTTGTAAATCATATTGTAAATTGGCTTAAAAATTATGCTACAAATGCTGGAGTAAATGGTTTTGTAGTTGGGGTTTCTGGAGGCATCGACTCTGCTGTAACTTCTACACTATGCGCCAAAACAGGACTCAACGTTTTATGTGTAGAAATGCCTATTCATCAAGCTGAAAGTCATGTTACGAGAGCCCAAGAGCACATTTCTCAACTTAAAAATCATTTTGATAATGTTGATGATACACGTACCGACTTAACACCAGTTTTTGAGGAGTTTAAAACTGAAATTTTTATGGATGGTGACCATTCTACAGTTGATATGGCTTTAGCTAACACTCGCGCTAGATTAAGAATGACTACACTTTACTACTATGCTGGTCTTTATGGATTATTGGTTGCTGGAACAGGAAATAAAGTAGAAGATTTTGGCGTTGGTTTTTATACCAAATATGGTGATGGTGGCGTAGATTTAAGCCCTATTGCAGACTTACTTAAATCGGAAGTTTATGAAATAGGTGAATTTTTAAAAGTACCTAAATCCATAATGAAAGCTGCACCCAGTGATGGTTTATTTGGAGATACAAGAAGTGATGAAGATCAAATAGGAGCCTCATATCCAGAACTGGAATGGGCCATGAAAATGGATGAAGAAGGAAAAACTGCAGATGCCTTTTCAGGAAGAGAACAAGAGGTGTTCAAAATATACAAACGCTATAACAATTCTAATAAACATAAGATGATTTCTATTCCAATTTGTGAAATTCCTACTAATTTGTGTTAATTATTGCAGATTATGTAAAAAATTCATACTTTTGTAACACGCTTATTCTCTCAACGTAACTATCTCTAAATTAGTTATTTAAAAAAAAATAAAAAATAAGCTACTCAATTATGATAAAATTATTAATAGCAGACAACCACCCAATTACCAGAAAAGGACTTGAAGTTCTTTTCTCAGCATCGTCCGACATAAAAGTTGTTGGAAGTGTAGATGATGGCGAAGCCATCTTGGATTTTGTAAAGAAAAATCCTGTAGACATTATTTTAACTGAAACAGATTTCCCAAAACTAAATGGGTTAACTGTTTTGCGTTATTTGAAAAATGATTTTCCAGACATTAAAACCATTATTCTTAGTGCACAACCAGAAGAAGTTTATGCCATTAACGCCATTAAAGCTGGTGCTGCTGGTTACATAAACAAATCTGTTAATGTAATTACCATTAATGAAGCCATTTTAAAAGTACATGAAGGCGGTATTCATTTAAGCAATGACTTAACGCAACAGCTTGCCTTTGGCACTAGAGTAAACAAAGGTGGTACTTTTTACAAGAAACTATCTACTAGAGAAGCCGAAGTATTAAAGCTTCTTACTATTGGAAGGAAAAACAAAGAAATTTCTAAGGAATTAGATATTAACGAAAAAACAGTTAGTACGTATAAAGCTAGACTAATGCGAAAGCTTAAGGTTACTAATTTAGTTGATTTAGTTAATCAAGCAAAATTAAGCCAACAGTTATAATACACGGTTTAATTTTCTAGATAATAACATTTTTAGACCCGAATAGTCTTTTACTTCTTCAAGTATATTTCTATTCGAGTCTATTTTATTTTGCAGCGTTTCTTGCTGAAACTCCTTCACTTTTTGGTCTATTAAAAAGCAACGTAAACTTAAAATGGTTTCGCTAACCAATTGAGCTACGCTATGCATTTTTTCTTTAGGATATATATTCATTCTTTTCCAATCGTCTAAAGCGTAGCGTTCATCTTCCATTAAAATGGTAGTAATTTCATTAGCCATATCTTGATCTACTGAATTCACAAAAATTTTCAACTCAAAATCTTGATCTTGGTTTAACCTATCAATAATGGTATAATAAAGACTTTTAAATTGCTCATTAGTAAATTGCATTTCATCATCCTGAAGATCTAAAAAAATTTTCTCAAACACTTTAACCTGATGAATTACAGGCTCTAAAACCAATTCACCTTTATCATTTTCTTTTAAAACTAAATCTTCAAAACTTTCAGTTTCATTTCCGTACAGCAATAAAACCTCTATTATTTTTCGTTCTAAAACATACTGAACATCAACTTTTGCAACAGGTTGTTGGTGTTTGACAACTTCAAAAGCTTTTTGTTCTTTTTGATATTGTTTGTTTTCTTCTTGAGACTCTTTTCTATTTATTTGAGCCAAAGTACTAAACAACACTTCCTCACTTATATCCATGATTCTAGCACATTCCTGAATATAAATTTCTTTTTTAATACGGTCAGGAATTTTTGAAATACTGTTAACAATATCTCTAACCGTTTCTGCTTTCTTTATCGGGTCGTTTTTAGAATCCTCAAACAATATAGAAGCCTTAAACTGAATAAAGTCTTTGGCATTGTCTTTTAAATATAAAGCTAACTCCTCTAACGTATTTTGTTTTGCAAAACTATCGGGGTCTTCACCTTCTGGAAAAGTACATACCCTAACATTCATACCTTGCTCCAAAATTAAATCTATACCACGAAGTGATGCACGCATACCGGCAGCATCTCCATCAAAAAGTACCGTTATGTTTTTTGTAAGTCGGTTTATAAGTCTTATCTGTTCAGATGTTAAGGCCGTTCCTGAAGATGACACTACATTATGTATCCCTGTTTGATGAAACTGAATCACATCCGTGTATCCTTCAACCAAATAACAATTATCTTCTTTAGCTATACTTTGTTTTGCATGATAAATACCATACAGCACCTTACTTTTATGGTAAATATCGCTCTCTGGTGAGTTTACATATTTAGCTGCCTTTTTATCGGTTATCAGAATACGCCCGCCATAACCCAAAACGCGACCACTCATACTTTTTATAGGAAACATAACGCGACCTTTAAATCTATCAAAGCGTTTATCTTCTTTAACTATGGTAAGTCCTGTTTTTTGTAAAAAATCGATATTATAGCCTTGTTTTAAAGCCTCATCGGTAAACGCTTGCCACTCATTTAATGAATATCCTAAATCGAACTTTTTAATGGTTTCTTCAGTAAATCCACGTTCTTTAAAGTAGCTTAATCCTATTGATTTTCCTTGGTCCGTTTTATGCAGTACTTTTTGAAAGTATGTATTGGCAAATTCACTAACCAAATACAAGCTTTCACGCTCGTTTGCTTTTTCTTTTTGTTCAGAAGATTGCTCGGTTTCTTCTATTTCAACATTGTACTTTTTAGCTAAATATCTTATAGCTTCTGGATACGTAAAATGTTCATGTTCCATTAAAAAAGACACGGCAGTCCCACCTTTTCCTGTAGAGAAATCTTTCCAGATTTGCTTAACTGGCGACACCATGAAACTCGGCGATCGCTCATCACTAAAGGGGCTTAGCCCTTTAAAGTTACTCCCTGCTTTTTTTAGCTGAACAAAATCACCAATAACCTCCTCTACGCGAGCGGTTTCAAATACTTGATCGATGGATGAAGGTGATATCAAAAAATGAGATTTTTAGTGTACGTAAAAGTAAGATAAAATAATACATTCATCAAGATATAAACCTCATGTATTAATAAAACTAAATTTATTGATTATAATAAATTTATTTAATTTGATTATTCTTAAGACAAATCACTCATTACATGAACAACAGAATCTTTAGCATCTGTCAAAATTGAGAATAATTTGGTTCTGTATTAATCCCAAAAATTAGCATCTTTTACACGCTAAGTTTCATGCACAAAATCGATGGACTAAAATCAGTAAAAAGCTAACCAAAAGCGCTCCAAAATTCCGTTACTCCAAATATTTTGGCACATGTATTCCATCGATCCGATAAAGTGGCTCACTTAATAAATTTTCTAAATAAGAATTCGCTAATCGAGGCTTATGATAGCTTTCACACTTCCGTGCGACTTCACACTTCATTACCTTCCACATTTTGTATCTTCGTTCTCATAGCCGAACTGCAATTTGGAGATTGATAGTCACAAGCTAAAGAAAGAGACAAAACAATGAAATTAGATAGAAAAAAACATTGGGAAACAGTTTATGAAACTAAAAATCCAGACCAAGTTAGTTGGACGCAAGAAACGCCAAAAACTTCACTTGAATTTATCCATTCTTTCGGACTAAAGAAAACTGCAAAAATAATTGATATAGGTGGTGGCGATAGTAAACTGGTGGACTACTTGATTGATGAAGGATTTGAAAATATTACTGTACTTGACATTTCGGCTAAATCACTTGAAAAAGCAAAAGACCGCCTTGGAGAAAAAGCAAATAAAGTAAATTGGATTGTAAGCGACATTACAGAATTTGAACCCAATATGACTTTTGATGTTTGGCACGACAGAGCAACCTTTCATTTTCTTACAACGACTGAACAAATAAAAAAATATTTAAAAACTGCAAGAAAATCTGTAAACGGATTCTTGACAATTGGAACCTTTTCCAAAAATGGACCTAAGAAATGTAGCGGTCTTGAAATAAAACAATACAATGAAGATGAATTAACATTGGAATTCAAAAATGGATTCGACAAAATTAACTGTGTAACAGAAGACCACATAACACCATTTAACACAACGCAAAATTTCTTATTTTGTAGTTTTTTAAGACAATTGAAATGAAAATCCGGCGGCTAGCGATGAACAAACACTATGAAATACAGTCAAGAAAAAGACAACGACAACGATGATTGACAAAATTAGAGAATTAGAAAAATTATCGATGCTTTTAGATCCGGGATTGAGCCAAAGAAATAAATGGAATTCGAAGGTTTTAGATTACTCCAACACATTTATCAACAAGCTGGAGACTACCAAAGCTTTTTTCTACTCAGACGAAAACGGGAAAGATATATTCAACCTAGATATTGAAGAGAAGTCAACTGGATTAACCTCATTATTAGATAGTATAACAAAAAATATCGATGAAGTAGGTATAAACCCAGCCTCTGGTGGGCATATGGGGTATATTCCAGGTGGAGGACTTTACCCTTCAGCTCTTGGAGATTTTATTGCCGCTGTTAATAATCGTTATGCCGGAGTATTTTTTGCTGCTCCAGGAGCAGTTCGTTTAGAAAACATGCTTATTCGCTGGATGTGTCGTCTTATGGGTTATCCTGATGACGCTACAGGCAATTTAACCTCAGGAGGTTCTATTGCTAATCTAGTGGCACTAGTAACAGCTCGGGAAGCTCACAACATCAAAGCTCGGGATTTTGATAAATCTGTAATTTACCTTTCAGAGCAGGCTCATCATTCTGTATTAAAAGCTATCCGAATTGCGGGGTTATCTGAAGCTCCAATTAGGTATATTCCTTTAGATGAAAAATTAAGACTTTCAGCAAATGAATTAGAAAAAGCAATTATTGAAGATAAAGAGAGTGGTTTGATGCCCTTCTTTATCAATGCTTCTTTCGGAACGACTAATACGGGAGCGGTTGACCCTATAGAATCAATTGCTCATATCGCAAAAAAACATAAACTATGGTTTCATGTTGATGCCGCTTACGGTGGATTTTTTAAATTAGTAACTAAATTAAATTCTAAATTTGAAGGCATACAGCAAGCCGACTCTATTACCCTCGACCCTCATAAAACACTTTTTTTACCGTTTGGAACTGGTACTATTCTTATTAAAAACAAAGAAAAATCATTAAAAGCATTTCAGTATTTAGCTGACTACATGCAGGATACAATTGATGCTGATGAAGAAATTTCACCAGCAGATATATCACCAGAACAAACAAAACACTTTAGAGGAATGAGAATGTGGTTACCGCTTAAATTATTTGGCTTAAAGCCTTTTAGAGCGGCATTGGAAGAGAAAATATACTTAACTCGGTATTTCTATGATAAAATAAAAAAGACAAATGGTTTTGAAGTTGGACCGGAACCTGAGCTTTCTATTGCAATATTCAGGTATGTTCCAGCAAATAGAAAGGCAGACTCCTTCAATAAAAAATTGATTAAAGCTATTCAAAAAGACGGACGCATTTTCCTTTCATCAACTAACATAAATGATGTATTTTGGATACGAATTGCAGTAGTCTCATTTAGAACGCATCTAGTGCATATAGAGCTTTTACTAGATATTATTGAAGAAAACGTAAGGAAAATATCAATTGAACTAAATTAAACTAGAGGCTAAAAACGTGTGTAATTTTATTGCTCGTTCTAGCCAGCGTAACTAAATAAATAAGTTGGCCAGCATTAAAAATTAATCTTGACTGATTACCTAATTACTAAGAACAATAAATTTAATTATGGAGTTTTTCCGAATTATCAAAGTAAAGACACAAGACAAGACTATTCAAGATGAACTAACTATTAAAAATCTAGAATTGATTAGCAATGATATGTTTGTTATTGGTGATCAAAATAAAACTGAAGCTAATGTTGGAGGTATTTGGGGAGAATTCACTTTAACACGAACCAGTATTAGAGGCGGACTGCGTTTTGCATTGGTAGAATGCCCTAATGCATTAACTTGGACCATTACAACCGGAATTCTTCCAGATCCAAACGTTATAGTTATTCATCTAACAATAAATCGTCAAAAACAAAAAGAATCTTTTATTGAAGAAATTGATGAGTTTTTAGATGACCAAAGCGACTGCTTACAAAGATATTTCACAGAAAATAAATCTATCTAAACAATAATACCATATGAAGAAATTCTTAAAATTTGTATTGCTTATCATCGTATTATACTTTTTACTTCTAATTCCAATACCTCAGAGTCCGAAAGAAGTACAAATAGCTTCACGAGATCCATTTATTTGGGGACAAGATAAGCTTTGGGATCAATTAGAAGCTTCCTTTAAAAACGCAAAAGAAATTCCATCTGGAGCATTGGATTCAATAGTAAATAAGATGACTATTGAAACCGATAGTATATTTAATGAAAATGAAGATAAACTTCTAAAACCCGAAGATCCTTTTTATACATCCATTGAAAAAAGGTTTTTTAATATTGCGCCATTAATTGCTGCACAAAAGATTAAGTCTGATTGGTATATTAGGTTCTATAACCAAGTAAGAAAAAAGATGAAAAATGATTCTCGTTCTTGGGATATGGGTCATGAGCTAACACGAGATCTAACTTATCGTATACTATATGGTATGAGAGCCACAGTTGAAGAGATTTTACTGCAGTCTAGTGATGATCAATTTATTTCAACAACGTTTGTTTCGAATGAACCATCCGCAACTCCATCAGTAAATGTTTTAGGAATTGAAGTACATAGTGGCGATTTACTTATAAGTCGAGGTGGAGCAGAAGTTTCAGCCTTTATATCAAGAGGGAATGATTATCCTGGAAATTTTTCACATGTTGCCATTATTCATATTGATAAAGAAACTAACGAACCGTATTTTGTTGAAGCACACATAGAAAAAGGGGTTGCCCTAGCTTCTCTTGATGAGTACTTATATGATAAAAAACTAAGGTTTATGGTTATGAGACCTAGAGCCGATTTGCCTCAAATGATAGAAAATCCGATGCTCCCGTATGAGGCCTCTTTATATATTTATAATGAATCTCAAACTAGGCATATTCCTTATGACTTTAAAATGGACTACTACGATTCTTCCACTATGTTTTGTTCAGAAGTTGGATCTTATGCATATAAGCATTTTGGAATAGAGCTATGGGAATTTGAATCTACCATATCTTCCAGTGGTATTATTAATTGGCTGAACGCTTTTGGTGTGGAAAATTTCGTTACACAAATGCCATCAGATCTGGAATACGACCCTATGTTAAGCGTTGTGGCCGAATGGAGAAATAAAGACATTCTTTTTCAAGACCACTTAGACAATGCGGTTATGGATGCCTTGATAAGTCGTGCCAATGAAGGCGAAAATTTAGATTATAATAATTGGTTGCTCCCGATTGCTCGAACCATTAAAGCCTATTCATTTTTCCTTAATTTAATTGGGAAAGATGGTATTATCCCTGAAGGAATGAATGCCCAAACCGCATTGAAAAACAATGATTTTATAGACCGCTTTAATACATCTAAGACCTTAACAGAAGCCAAAATAAAATCTTTTAAAGAAGAAAATAAATACTTGCCGCCATACTGGCAAATGGTGCGAATGGCAGAGGAAAGCTTGTAGAAATAATAATTAGTTTAAAAGTGAAAAAGCGGAAAAATCATTTTTCGGCTTTTTTAGTACATTATTAAGAGTAGCTTGTTGATTAAAGGAAATTTTATTTACTTCTTTCTATCAATCACATAATTCACCATCAGTTCTAGTGAATTTTTATAATCAGAATCAGGATACGTTTTAAGCAACTGCAGAGCTTCTTCTTGAAAAGCTTTCATTTTATTTACGGCATAATCTAAACCACCATTATCTTTAACGAAAGCAATAACTTCTTTAACTCGCTTGGTGTCTTTGTTATGATTTTTAACAGAATTAATAAGCCACTTCTTGTCTTTTTTCGACGCTTGATTTAATACGTGAATTAAAGGCAATGTCATTTTTTGCTCTTTAATATCTATCCCAGTTGGCTTTCCTATTTGGGCATCACCATAATCAAACAAATCATCTTTTATTTGAAATGCCATACCAATTAACTCTCCAAACTTACGCATAGACTCAACATGCAATGATTCTGGTTTAACTGAAGCTGCGCCCAAACTACAACAAGCCGCTATTAACGTTGCTGTTTTTTGACGAATAATTTCATAGTAAATATCTTCAGTAATATCTAATTTACGTGCTTTTTCAATTTGAAGTAATTCGCCCTCACTCATTTCTCGTACGGCGATTGAAATGATTTTTAGCAAATCAAAATCGTTATTATCAATAGACAGCAGTAAGCCTTTTGAGAGCAGAAAATCGCCAATTAAAACCGCTATTTTATTTTTCCAAAGAGCATTTACTGAGAAAAATCCTCTTCTGCGATTACTGTCATCAACCACATCATCATGAACCAATGTTGCAGTATGAATCAATTCTATAACCGATGCCCCTCTATAGGTACGCTCACTCACTTCGCCATTTGCAACCATTTTAGCCACCAGAAAAACAAACATAGGTCGCATTTGTTTGCCTTTTCGGTTTACTATGTAATGCGTAATTCTATTTAATAAAGCAACTTTACTAGACATAGAAAGCAGGAACTTTTGCTCGAAAAGATCCATTTCATAGCCTATAGGCTTCTTTATTTGTTCTACTACTTTCAAATAATTGGTTTAAAGAAGTTCAAATATAAGTTTTAGAATAGAATATTTTAGGATTTGTTAGCTAATTGTCCGCAAGCAGCATCAATATCTTTACCTCTACTTCGTCTTACGGTAACCGTTATATTATTTTCTTCAAGTACTTTTACATACATATCTATAGCTCTAGAATGGGCTTGTTGAAACTCGCCATCATCAATAGGGTTATACTCAATAATATTTACTTTACTTGGTGCGAATTTACAGAACTCAACCAAAGCCTCAACATCTTTTATTTTATCATTAATACCTTCCCAAACGACATACTCATAAGTAATTCTATTTTTGGTTTTCGCATACCAATATTCCAATGCTTCTCTTAAATCATTTAGAGGAAAAGTAGCATTGAAAGGCATTATAGATGTGCGTACCTCATCAATAGCAGAATGTAATGACACTGCAAGTTTAAATTTAACATCGTCATCAGCCATTTTTTTAATCATCTTAGGCACTCCTGAAGTTGAAACAACGATGCGTTTTGGTGACATCCCTAAACCTTCTGATGATGTAATTTTATCGATGGCTTTAATAACGTTCTTGTAGTTCATGAGTGGTTCGCCCATGCCCATAAACACGATATTGCTTAGTGGTCTATTATGATACAATCTACTTTCATTATCGATAGCGACTACCTGATCATAAATTTCGTCTGGATTTAGATTTCGCATGCGCTTTAATCGCGATGTTGCACAAAACTTACAATCTAAACTGCAGCCTACTTGACTAGAAACACAAGCCGTGGTTCTGGTTTTGGTTGGTATTAAAACAGATTCTACAATTAAATCGTCATGCAAGCGTACGGCATTTTTTATAGTACCATCTGAACTACGTTGCATTTGGTCGACCTTGATATGATTAATAACAAAGTTATCTTCCAGCATTTGACGGGTTTCTTTTGAGACATTCGTCATATCCTCAAAAGTATGTGCTGATTTTTGCCACAACCACTCATAAACTTGATTACCTCGGAATGCTTTATCGCCTTCTTTTACAAAGAAATCTCTAAGTTGTTCTTTCGTTAACGCTCGTATGTCTTTTTTCTTGATTTCCATCTAAATGCAAAAATAAGGAAAGGATTTTCTAATTAGGAATTATGAATTGATAATTATGATTGGTATGCCTAACTCGCATAGGGATTGTAGCGACATCCTTTTAAAAATTAGAGATATAAAGCTGAAATTAAAACTAAAAATAAGTAGATAACTACGCCCTTCTTACTTGAAACAACACTTTTAAAAGATATAGCGAAAAGCCCGACCCTTGGGTAATGCTCTATTAATTTACAAAAAAAGCCTCTTAAAAAAGAGGCTCTTTATTATTTTGAATATTATGTGATTATATGATTAACATAGCATCGCCATAACTATAGAATTTGTAACCTTCTTTGATAGCTTCATCGTAAGCACGCTTAATAAAATCGTGACCCGCAAATGCAGCAACCATCATCAATAACGTTGATTTTGGTGTGTGAAAATTAGTTATCATTGCGTTTGGTATAGTAAACTCGTAAGGAGGGAAAATGAATTTATTGGTCCATCCATCATACTCATTTAACTGACCGCCTGTGGATACTGCACTTTCTACGGCACGAACCGCAGTGGTACCAACAGCGCAAATACGTCGCTTTTCTTTAAGAGCTGTGTTAACAATTCCGACTGCTTCCCCTTGAATTTTCAGCTCTTCGCTATCCATTTTATGCTTAGATAAATCTTCAACCTCAACTGGGTTAAATGTACCTAAACCTACGTGTAATGTTACCTCAGCAAAATTAACACCTTTAATTTCTAAACGTTTTAATAGGTGTTTAGAAAAGTGAAGTCCAGCAGTTGGTGCCGCAACAGCACCTTCGTTTTTAGCAAAAATAGTTTGGTAGCGCTCTTCATCTGAAGGCTCTACATCTCTTTTTATATATTTAGGTAATGGTGTTTGTCCTAATTCACTCAATTTAATACGAAATTCTCTGTACGATCCATCATATAAAAAACGCAGTGTACGACCTCTAGAGGTTGTGTTATCTATAACTTCTGCAACCAAGGTATCATCATCACCAAAATAAAGTTTGTTTCCAATTCTTATTTTACGAGCTGGATCAACCAACACATCCCAAAGACGTTGTTCTTCATTCAGTTCTCTTAACAAAAACACTTCTATTCTAGCTCCTGTTTTTTCTTTGTTACCATAGAGCCTTGCAGGAAATACTTTAGTATTATTTAAAACTAAAACATCATCTTCGTCAAAATAATCGATAACATCTTTAAACATTTTATGCTCAATAGTTTGCTCTTTTCTGTTCAAAACCATTAAACGAGATTCATCTCTATGTTCTGCAGGGTATTCTGCTAATAATTCTTCTGGTAACTCGAAACCGAAGTGTGATAATTTCATACGTGTCATTTAGTGTTTTTAATTAGAAAGGATGCAAATATACAATCTGCGCATAGGGGTTGTCAAGTAAATGCCTGTTTATTATTCAGTTATTTTAAATCCTATAGATTTTAAGTCTTCCCAAAAGGTTGGATAAGACTTTGAAACCACCATGGCATCTTCAATAATAATTGAAGTTTTCAATGCTAAAGGTGCAAATGCCATTGCCATTCTATGATCATTATATGTTGCTATAGACACCATTGGATTTATCCTTTTTGATGCTGATAGATGCAAAGATTTGTCTGTAATTTCAACCGCTCCTCCTAACTTTTCCAGTTCGGTTTTTAAAGCTACAAGTCTGTCTGTTTCTTTAATTTTAAGTGTATGCAAGCCCCTTAAATCACAAGGAATTCCTAAAGCAAAACAAGTTACTGCTATGGTTTGGGCAATATCTGGAGCATTTTTTAAATCTAGGGTTAGAGGTTCTAAACTTGACTTTTCCTTTTTTAAAGTCAATGTATTTTCATTAAAACTGGCAGAAACGCCAAAGTGTTTGTAAATATCAACTAAAGCAGAATCGCCTTGAAGTGAATGTTCTTTATAAGACGATAATGTTATTTCTGTTCCAACTTCACTTAAAGCAACTGTACTGAAATAATAGGATGCTGAAGACCAATCTGATTCTACAGTCAGAGTTTTTGGTTTTAAAAGTGTTGTATTTGGTTTTACTGTGATTACATTGTCTATAAATGATGATTCTACGCCAATCTCATCCAACAAACTTAATGTCATGTTTATATATGGAATGGATGTGATTTCACCTTCAAGTGTTAATTCTAAACCGTTTTTAAGTTTTGAAGCTATTAGCAATAATGCAGAAATATACTGGCTGCTTACATTTGCTTTTAGAGATACTTTATTTTTAGTAAACTTTTTTCCTGTGATTTTTATTGGAGGAAAACCTTCATTTTCTTCATAGCTTATTTCTGCCCCTAATTCTTGTAACGCATCAACCAAAATTTTGATTGGACGTTCTTTCATTCTTTTGGATCCCGTAAGAATCGTTTCTCTACCTTCTTGAATTGAGAAATACGCTGTTAAAAAACGCATAGCCGTTCCTGCGTGATGAATGTCAATAATCTCTGATTTAGAGCTTAAAGCATTCGTCATTAAATTACTATCATCTGAATTTGAAACATTTTCTAGTTTAAACTCCGGATATAATGCTTGTAATAGTAATAACCGATTAGACTCACTCTTTGAACCTGTTATTTGAATGGAAGACTGCTTGGCAATTGCAGATTTTTGAAGTGTAACGTGCATGTTCTAATAAATTACTATTTAAAGAAGTCGCAAATTTACTTTAATTTTTCGTTATTATGATGCCTATCATGGTCGCGTTTTCCTTTCTTATCCATTCTTTTATCAAAGGCTTTTTGTAAGTCTACACCTGTTTGGTTTGCTAAACATAACACTACAAATAGCACATCTGCTAATTCTTCACCTAGATCTTTACCTTTGTCACTTTCTTTTTCGCTTTGCTCTCCGTAACGTCTGGCTATAATCCGAGCTACTTCACCTACTTCTTCTGTCAGTTGTGCCATATTGGTAAGCTCATTGAAATATCGAACACCATGTTCGTTTATCCAATTATCAACTTCTTTTTGTGCGTTTTCAATGTTCATTTATATTTTTTTAAAGTACCTAAAATTAACAAAATAAGTAAGGATGGAATAACAATAAATTTTATTTCACTTAAAATGACTCGCAATCCCCAAGTGGAAAAAAATTTTTGTATCCCTAACGGCGACACTATTATTTCTCTAAAGGGAAAGAAAAAGCGATCATTATTAAAAGGAATAAAAAACCCAACGCCTCTGCCTCCAGAAGTCATGGCATCTAAAATACCATGAGATATTGTTGATAGAAAAATCACTATAAACCAAATGAGTTTATTTTTTCTTCCCAAAGTAAACATTAAAATTAATGCCCAAATGATTGAAAATAATACGGAATGAGAAAACCCACGATGCCCTAAAGGGTGTTCATAAGGTATCCCAAATTTAAAAGTAATAATGTCAAAATCGGGCAAAATTGTAGAAAATATGGCTGCTAATAATAACCATTTTGACTGTTTATTACCAATAAGCTTTGTTATAGTAAACCCAACAACACCATGACCAAATATCGATGCCACTATATTTTATTTTTAGTATCTATAATTATTGTTACTGGTCCATCATTTAGTAAATCCACTTTCATATCAGCACCAAACTGCCCTGTTTGCACTTTTTTACCTAAGTCTTTTTCAAGCTGAGTTATAAAACTTTCATAAAACGGAATAGCCACATCCGGCTTTGCCGCTTGAGTATAACTTGGGCGGTTACCTTTTTTAGTTGAAGCATGCAACGTAAATTGACTCACTACAATCGCATCACCATTTGTGTTCACCAATGCCTTATTCATGACTTCATTTTCATCTCCAAAAATTCTTAAATTTACTATTTTGTTTGAAAGCCAATTAATATCTTCTTGGGTATCATCACTTACAATACCCAGTAAAATTAAAAGCCCCTTTTTAATTGAAGCTACTTTTGTATCATCAATGGTTACACTTGCTTTTGAAACTCTCTGTATAACCGCTTTCATTCTTTATCCCATATATCTGTTCGGTAATGCTCATCTTCACCTTCTAACATTTGCAAATAACTTCTGTAACGCGAATATGCAATCTCATCATTTTCCAAAGCCTCCTTTACAGCACATTTAGGCTCTTTCAGGTGCAAACAATTATTGAATTTACAATCTTGTTTTAATTTGAAAATTTCAGGGAAATAATCACCTATTTCTTCTCGTTCCATATCAACAATACCAAACCCTTTTATTCCTGGCGTATCAATAATTTTTGCATCGAAACTTAAATCGAACATTTCTGCAAAAGTAGTGGTATGTTGTCCTTGACTATGTTGTATTGAGATCTCTTTAGTTTTGATATTTAGCGAGGGTTCAATAGCATTTACAAGTGTAGATTTACCAACCCCAGAATGACCAGAAAACATACTCGTTTTATTAAGCATCAAAGCTTTAACTTTATCTACATTTTTTCCAGTTTTGGCTGAAACACCAATACATTCATATCCTATTTCCCTATAAATATGTGCTAAAAACCTAACCTCATTAAGTGTTTCTTCATCATAAGTATCAATCTTATTAAATAACAAAACGGTTTTAATAGAATAGGCTTCCGCAGTTACTAAGAAGCGATCAATAAAACTGGTAAGTGTTGGCGGATTATTAATTGTAATCATTAAAAACACCTGATCTAGATTAGCCGCAATAATATGAGTTTGCTTAGATAAGTTTACAGATTTTCTAACAATGTAATTCCTTCTGTCATGAATATTATGAATAACTCCCGTTTCGGCATTGTTATCCGTTTCTAATTCAAAATCTACAACATCACCAACAGATATTGGATTGGTACTTTTTATTCCTTTAAGACGGAACTTCCCTTTGATACGACATTCGTAAGTATGCCCTAAATCGGTTTTTACCGTGTACCAACTTCCTGTAGATTTATAAACGTGTCCTGTCATAGTGTTTTCAAAAGTAAAGCTAAAAAATTTTTTTTTAGCATAGATATTGGTTAATCTTGTTATTCTTAATTTTAAACAAAAACCAACAACATGAAAAAATTATTAATTGTATTAGCTATTTCTTTATTTACTTTCCTTGAAACAAATGCTCAAGTTGAATACAAAGTAGTAACAAGTGTAGAATCTATTATACCTAGTGGCTTAGGTCGTTCTAGAATCATTAGCGCTAATGACACGAAAGACTACAAAGAATTTACTAGTACTCAAACCGATGAAAAAAACACACGTAACAAATCTAAGCGTGGCGAAATAAGAGTTAAAGGTTTTGATGAAACTAAATTATTAAACTTTTTTAATGTTGCTGGTATTCGTTTTCAAAACATTGCTGCCAATGACGCTATAATTACTTCTAAAATTAATACAATGATTGAAGAAGGCTGGGAACTCGCTTTTGTAACTAGTGGTGTTGAAAGCGACGGCGGAAAAGGAGATGGTCAAGGTATTTTTATAACACGTTATCTTTTTAAAAGAAATAAGCAATAGTTTTTCTTTTACTTAAATAAAAAAAATGCCTCACTATAGTGAGGCATTTTTTTCTGATTTATTTATTCAACTATCCGTTAATAACTTTCTCTTGATGATTAATTGATTCTTGGTGAACCGCCTTAAACATCTTTAAAATAAACTCTTCACTTAATCCGTGTTGCTCACCTTCTAAAACCATTTTACCTAAAATCTCATTCCAACGTTTAGATTGTAAAACTGCCACGTTTTTTTGTTTTTTAAGTGCACCAATCCCATCAGAGGTTTTCATTCGTTTCCCTAATAAGTCGATAATTTGATTGTCAACCACATCAATTTGCGCTCTTAAATTGTCTAACTCGCTGTTATATTCTGCTTCAGCGTTAGATTCTTTTTTGATTTTTAAATCTCTCATGATTTGAACTAAGGTTGATGGCGTTACTTGTTGGGAAGCATCACTCCAAGCCTTTTCAGGATCGTAATGTGTTTCAATCATTAAACCATCAAAATTTAAATCTAAAGCAATTTGAGATACATCAAAAATCATATCTCTTTTTCCTGTAATATGTGATGGGTCGTTAATTAAAGGAATATCTGGAAATTTATTTTGAAACTCAATAGCTAATTGCCACTCTGGAGTATTTCTATATTTTGTTTTTTCGTAAGTTGAAAACCCTCTGTGTATAGCTCCTATATTTTTAACTCCTGCCTTGTAAATTCTTTCGATACCTCCTAGCCATAATGCTAAATCTGGATTTACAGGGTTTTTGATTAACACAGGCTTATCAGTTCCTTTCAAAGCATCTGCAATATCCTGCATAATAAAAGGACTAACGGTAGAACGCGCTCCAATCCAAAGTAAATCTACATCATGCTCTAAAGCCAATTTCACATGGTTTGCATTCGCAACTTCAGTACAAATTTTCATACCTGTTTCTGCCTTTACTTTTTGAAGCCATTTTAAACCTAATGCTCCAACACCCTCAAACATACCAGGACGTGTTCTTGGTTTCCAAATACCTGCTCTAAAATAGCTTACGTCTGTATCTTTCAATTCGTGAGCAATTTTTAATACTTGCTCTTCAGTTTCTGCGCTACATGGACCTGCAATGACTAAGGGATGATCTAAATTTAAATCATCTAACCAGGTTCTCATTTCTTTTTTGTTTTCCATAATTTTATTCTTAACTAATTCCTTTTAAAATATCTTTAATATGATTTGTGCTTTCCATCTCACTGAAAATAGCTTCAAAATCGTCTTGTTCCATTAATTCTTTAAAATGGGCGAGATTGTTTATGTACCCTTCTAACGTTTCGATAACATTAGTCTTATTTTGCTTAAAAATAGGAGTCCACATTTCTGGAGAACTTTTTGCTAAACGAACCGTTGAAGCAAATCCACTACCTGCCATGTCAAAAATATCACGCTCGTTTTTTTCTTTCTCAATA
>Ga0213861_10001091_pt1 | contig 24172 bp, 33 predicted proteins | sample PICome_4_FD_160110 | JGI IMG/M metagenome (GOLD analysis project Ga0213861, IMG submission 160110) | Coastal seawater microbial communities near Pivers Island, North Carolina, United States - PICO131 | ecosystem: Environmental > Aquatic > Marine > Coastal | place: USA: North Carolina... | reverse complement strand
AGGCGCGTTAAGTCTACCAAATCTACCTTGCAATTTATGACACTATGTCCGAGCGGTTAAGGAGACAGACTTGAAATCTGTTGGGCTATGCCCGCGTAGGTTCAAATCCTGCTGGTGTCGCTTTTTTTATATTTCCATCTATTTCAAATACTTATTTCTCTCTCTCTATTCGTAAAAGATTTAAACCTAAAGTATATTATAACTGTAATTATGAATTGTGAAAAAATAACCATACCTTTTGTATTGAAGGGGACCACGGAGAGAGAAATCATTGAGCAAATGCAACCAAATCTCAAGGGCGATATTATTAACGTGAAGATAACTCCTGATATATATGAAGGCAAGGAATGTTGTACTGTTGTCATTCATTATCTAAAAGAGAAAAAGGAACTTAGCAATTTGCCACATGAATAATGGGAAAAAAGTCGTAATTTCCCTTAGAAATGTTTTGTAACCCATAACTGCTTTTTGTAACCCATTTCTGTGTTACAGCATTATAACACTATTTGTGCAGTATTTGTTTAAAACTTATAAAATATATTTGACTGCATAAAGGACTTAAAGATTCTACAAGATTGTAGAGTGTGTAGCGAGAGTGGAATAAAGGCATCGGACAGCAAATAATCTTACCGTTTATTGAATACGTTTCTATGAGATGCCAGCAAATAAATAAAATTTTTATGCAGTACTTGTCATACTGCCCCGTGTTTTAGTCTGTTGATAGTAAAGTGGTTTATAAGGGTTCGAATCCCTCAGGAGGATTTTACACGTGTAAAATGAGACTATGCCATGACGATGGTGTTATTATAACCGGCCATAATATGAGTTAGCTACTCAATTGTTTGATTTTTTTTTCAGCACAGAGGATTTAAAGCAGTTTGGCGCAGTGGAAGCGTGCTCGGCTCATAACTGAGAGGACGATGGATCGAAACCATCAACTGCTATTAGTGGGGAGACCCCACACCCCCTCTTAACAACCCCCAAGAAGTACCATACAGCAATAAAAACGCAACCAAACTATTTATTTGATCTTGCGATCACAATGGTACACGCAATTGTCTTTTTTTATGCTCCTATAGCTCAGTTGGTTAGAGCGCCGTGCTTATAGTTTTACTATGCCTAACGAGGTTTAACACCCTCATCTGCACGTATTAGCCACGCGGAGGCCGCGGGTTCAAGTCCCGCTGGGAGCATATTGGGATTAACAACCCATTTTTTAAGCCCTGGTGGTGTAGTGGTAACATTGTTGCCTTCCAAGCAATAGCCTCGGGTTCGATTCCCGGCTAGGGCATACCTTGCTGTAGCTCAGTTGGTAGAGCAGTGGATTGTAGTGGTGGGATATTTAATATCCAAAACAAACTTTCGCGAGAAAGTGATGATACTCCAACGGTCCCTGGTTCAAATCCAGGCAGCAAGATTTTTATATCCATTTATTTCAATTACTTTTAGAAATAAATGCACTTAAAAAAAAGACCTAAACAATACAAGCAAAAGAGGGGGGAGTTTTGTAACCCATTTCTGTGTTTTGTCACCCATTTCTGGGTTACAATGATTTCGCGTAATGGCAGTAAGTACTTGAATTCCAAGTTTTTCAAATACTTATACGTCAAGTTTAGTAGTGGCACACGGAGATTGCAGTCTAACAATTATCTCCATTTCTATAGTATAGTTATCAACTAAAATTAACTCGTTTACTATCACACAATTCACTGTAGCATAAATAATACATATTGGGTGTTTCATCATAAATAACTTTATGGTTTTCTGCAATATCTGTATGTGCCCCGCAATCATATATATTCTTACCTATCGCACACAAACCTAGCGCAATATTTTTATATACAATAGGACTTCCTAAATCCACTTTTCCTTCCTTTAACCTGAATTTTAATCCATGACTATGACTGATAACACATCCGTTTAAATGCTTGTATTTTTGCAGATTGTTAAAAAAGTGGGGGTTCAATCCATCATCATCGTCCAATCTGACAGTACAATAAGGACCTTCTTTATCGGGAGTAAAAGTAAATTCCTTAAAAGACTCAATGAATTTGCACTTAATTTGTGGATGTTTTTCAGTAAGGTTTAATAATTTGGTTTTGTATTTTTCGGGCAAAATGTTACTGGTATAGATATACCATGTGTAATCCTTATTTGTTTGATGTACAACTGATGGCAGTGTCATTCTCTCAAATACCTTAAATTTAAAGTCAAGTCTACGTGAACTAAACAGTTTGCTCTTGTAACCATGCCTGTTATAGTGGGTTAAATCTGTTAGATTGAAGTGTTTATATTTTGGGTCAAAAATACTGAATCGTGTCAAAATATACGTGTGCATTGTTTAGTAGAGGATGCGAAATTTTAAATAAAGTTTTTCCTCCTTTGAGAAAATTGAATAACTTTCTTTTTTTCTCTCTAAAGTAGATTCAAGGAACCAATATGGGACATCAATATGATGAAGATTTTAATCTTACTTCTGGGAAGCGTGGGGGCGGTGGTCGTAAGCAACCTAGAGAGAAAAAGCGTCCTGAGAAAAAAGACGGAAATGCCCCGACTTGTTATTCATCAAAACACGTACGGGCAAAAGAGGCACAACTTGCAAAGAAACAGCAAGAGAATAAGTTATAAGTCAATAAATCGGTGCAATTTGCAAAAAATTGAAATGCTTTTGCTAGTAATAAGTTATTTAATTTCACACTCGAATCAACCCGCAAACCGTTCTCGAAACAACTCTCAACACTTGAAAAATGTCGACTCCTCGCAGCAACACCCGCACCCGCACCCGCACCGGTCCCCCGCGCGAACCCCAGCCCATCATCTACAGCATCTGCATTCCGCGGGTGTTCAAGAACATCGGTGAGAAGCGCATCCGCGCCATCATGTACTCGCTCAAGTTCGGGTTCGTGGAGCGCGTGGACATGGTTGCCAAGAAGAACGAGAAGGGCGAGGAGTTCTCGCGCGTCTTCGTGCACTTCAGTTCGTGGAACGAGCGCAGCGACTCGGCGATGCAGGTTCGGGCGAAGCTTGACAGCGGAGACCAGGTCAAGATTGTCTACGATGCGCCCTGGTACTGGATGATCTCCAAGAGCAAGACTGAGCGCCCCGAGCAGCGGCAGGTCCGTGGCGGGCGCCCGGCACCCTTCATCGACTTTGGACACACTGCCACGGCAGTTGCTACCGAGTCCACGTCTCCGCAGTCGCCTTCCTACTCTCCGCCCTCGCCCCACTACCTTCCCCACACACCCCCGCCGACTGGTCGGCAGCATTGGCCTTCCCTTGGTGGCGCTGTCGGTCGCAGTCCCAGTCCCGAACCCGCAGCAATGCCCCATCGCTCGCTGACAAGTGCTCCGGGTGACGAGGATTACCTGGGTGCCGACAACTAATTCCCTAAAATACGGGGACGCCCCGTACCCCAAAAAAATAAAAGCACCAAAAAAAGAAACATAAATTAAAGCACCAAAAAAAGTCCCCATTGCCCCTTGCCTGCTTTGCTTGCCCCTGCTCCCTTTTTTTTATTTCAAACTGTGTTAAATACATTCCATTATTATAGTATAGATAAGTAAAGATAGATGGAAAAGAAGACATACTTGAAACACTTGGTAGAAAAACGTAATGAAAAAATCGCGAAAAAGGAAGGCACTCTTCCTTCAAAAATTATCAAAAAAACCCCTTAATATTTTTGTAACCCATAAGTGCTTTTTGTAACCCATTTCTGGGTTATTTTTCACCCCTTAAGATTGCACAGTTGGGTTGAAATTTGGATTATTGATGTGATTTAATTAAGGGAGGGATTTGCTTCCGGGTAGTTCGCACAGTACACTCACTAAATCCCAGACAAATCCAGACAAATCCCAGACAAATCCAGACAAATCCCAGACAAATCCCAGACAAATCCCTATAAAATTGAAAACTAATTCTCTCAACATCCACATTTAATTTCACGACGATGGCAGACGCATACATTACCGACTTCAAAAAAAACACACCTAACCACTTCAAATACCCAGACATCATTTCTCACGAATTTATTGAAACAGATAAAACTGCAATTGAAACAGAAGCAACTAGACTTAAGGAAGATTCAACCCTTCCCGAATTTGTCGTACTCTGCCAGATGCGTGAGTTTATTGGCGAACTTGCTCGTGATAGGGTGAATGAGAAACTCCTCCCTGGTTCTCTTCCAATTCTGTCTTGGGATTAGACAAATACTTATGAATAATTCTCAACGCAACATCTGGGATGCCATACTTCATCAAACACGTCATTAATGCATTCTTTTTTCTCTCTTCAAACTGTTTCAAGAACTCTATATTCATTTTATTTCTTTTTCTTCCAATGTCATGATCAAAGACAGGCATCCATTTTTTTCCATCAATGGTAGAGACAAAATACCCGACCATATAATTTGCAGGTTGTTGCATTTTGTAATCAAACTCCATAATGTATTTCATATAATTTTTATACTTATGTATCTCTCTTCGTGGCACTAAATGATACATACTTCTATCAATCAAATTCAAAACTATTTTTCTATAAGATGCATAATCGAACATACTGATATTATATAATGCCGACATAATTAAGCAATAGAGACAATAAATAATATACTCAACAATTGCATTGCGTTAATAAACTTAGCAACTCTGTTTGGTTCTTGAAAAAATGACACGGAATTACCAGTTACTGTATTTGCCGGTCCTCCATAACCTACTGTAGTCTGGGTCATTAAAGAAAACCATAAATAATAACTTAATGGACTGACTTTATGGGAATATGATGTTGAAATGTGACTTTTATCAAGCAAGTGTAATTTTTCTGCTAAATCTTGGTTATGAAATATAATAAGGTCTTGGATATAATACAAAAATGTAAAAACAACTACTGCAATAACATTAATATAGAAAAACCTAAGGTTGAATTTTTTAAAAAATGAAATAAACATCTACATTGTAGAGAGACAAAAAATTGAAATACTTCTCATCAATAAATTCCAGGTAATTTCATCCCAATATACAATGGCAGCACAAGACAATTGTTTTCCCAAAGCACTTCAATCCAATCCTGGAATCTATATTCCAGTTCTCTTCATCAAAGAAGAAAAACTCAGAGAAATTTTCAAAGCATTGGACATTCTCACTCCCTACAAGATTGACATTCATCCCAAGACGCTCAGCAACGGAACATCATGCACTTATGCGTTCATTGTTCCATATGCTTGGCACAGCAACGAAACTGCCCAGAAGATGCGAACACGTCTTTTGGCACAGCAGGAAGTGAAGATTGTGGTAGACGAACATTGTTATTTCATCTGCAAACCCAAGCACGAAGAGGGAATTGACTACTCGCCACTTCCGTCCGCAGAACCAACCTACATTGACTTCAATCATATTGCTCCAGCACCTCGCAACGTAAAAGGTGTCAGTCGCACCTCTTCCCCAAAAACAGTCAATGATGACGATTTTTGTCCAGAATGCGAAGATGGTGTACTAGGAAATCAGTTGGGTCATACCTGCATCCAACGAATAATCGCAAAAGACGAAGAAGAGAGTTGGCAAGAAGAAGTCTAAATACAAAATTAACATCTAAAAAAATGAAATATTTTTAGTAAATTTTTTTTTTACCCGCGTAGAGTAATTATGCCCGAACCTTTAAAACAACAATCTCAATCTCCAACTATTACTTCCCAAGTTGCTCGTTTACCAGACCTTTGTCAACACAAAATTTACAAATATTTACATAAAATGTATATGGTAGATTTATGTCGTGAAATTGAACATAACGTGGTGTGGGTGCGATTGCGTTCAGGAAATATTTACCGCTATGAATTTCTCACATCAAACCAAAAACATTACACAATATGGGAAGATTCCGATTAAAATATAAACACGTACAATTATATTTTAATAATGGATGAATTACAATATGCTTTAGCAATAGGTGCAATGACAATTCTTATTTTTACTTTTATACTGAGATTAGTCTGTGTTTGTTGCTATGAACCAAGATATACTTTATTAGAAGAAGATATTTAATCCGTTTTTGGGAAAAAAATTGCGCGCAAATCATCTATGTAGTTATCACACTTATGGTCGTCACACGCATTGTATCCATAACCCACAACACTGAACATCGTGTTTTTAAGAAAGCGATAAAATCTCCAATAAGGCACTTCATTTTGTATTTCATCTTGATTCAACCATTGCAGACCTTTAACATGCTTAAATCGCCATCGCGTAGGAACACAGGGAACCGGATCATTATCATTCACATATCGAATACTTTCGGTTATTCTCTCATCGAAGTAAGAAACAAATTGAGTATCCCCCACTCTAGGAGAACCAAATGTAACACATGAAATATCTTTTTCTGGATATTGAAATGAGTAATAGAGAGAACCAATAGTTGCTAATGCCCCTCCCAATGAATGCCCGCAAAAAACAATCGTGTCATTTTCTTTAATACTTGCCTCCAAATGTTTGTGAACCGAAAAAAACTGTTCAGAAAACCCAGAATGGACCAATGGCCACATACTTTCAGGCATATGTGCTAACGGCAATTTCTCTCTGGAAATCATTAAATCAGTATAAACATCCTCTTTTGATGATGTTCCTCTAAATGCAACTATCAATTTACCTGAATCATGATTGCATAATAAAACTTCGCAATCATCATCTGATTTATACAACGTAGGGCATTTACTGAGTTTATTAAAAACGCAAGCATTATCGGTTTTATTGTAAGGTCGTTTATCACTATAAATACACTCAATTTCATCCTTAGGTTTGTAGCACATTCCAGATAAACGCGCCAAATCAAATATAAGTTTTTTACCAAGTGAAACCATATGATTATACTTGTTAAAAAAAAAAGTAGAAATTTTTTCCCACAGTGATGTTTTATTTTATTTTATTTAATCCTAATCCATAAGTAGATTTTCTACCTCTTGTAGCGTAAGACCCGGACTATTAATAGGAATTGTGTTACTTATAATTTGAATACGATTGTAAATATGATTATCGAGATTGTTATTAATAATGTGGTCATTTTGTCCGTGAGGGTCAGACAAATCATTGTCATCACGATTAGGATGCAAGATGTTTCTGAATTCGGCGTTAGAACGTGCATAAACTTCACGCCAATGGGGGGTTTCGTAAATAGGTTCACGGTCCCCCAAAAACGACACTTGGTGTAGTTGTATATTGCCATCATTAATACCTTGACGAATAATAATAAAATTTTCACGGAAAGCAATAGCGTCCTGGTCGCCAAGTGCGGCTGCACTACAAGCATTTGCATACGCATTTTCCAATATATCCCAATCTGATAGTGGATATTCACCATCTTCATCTTCATCTACATTACTATCAATCGCCGGTGGCGGCGGCGGTGGGATACCGTAAAACAGTATGGGGTTACTTGCCCAGTCTCTCAGCATATGGGTATAATCAAAAGCAAATTCATTTGCATAATCGCCAATTGCTTCAGCAATAGAGGTACGCAGTGCATCACGATTATTTGGAATACTTCCATTCAAATAGTTATCCACAAAAATCATAATATTGTTTGTAACACGGTCATTGGAATGAGTCCCATCAAGAATACTGTCCACCAGGGTATCCATTGTTTCGTCATCTAAATCCTCAAGATGGCGTTGAGCATTAGGAGCATCGTCCAAACCGGTTCTGCACATCGGACAAAGTGCCGAAGTATGCAAGTTTTGTATTATACACGAAGCATGAAATGTGTGTCCACATTCAGTTGTAATACGATTGTTGTCTCCAATCGCTTCCAAGCAGACGGGACATTCACACAGTTCGGTTGACATAGGTGACAAGTGTTGTTTATCAAATAAAAAAATTTAGTTTTTAATTTTCAATTTTCTGGAATGTCTAAATTTGCAATAATTTCATCAACGGAATCATACTCCTCGGCATCATTACCATCTATATCCATATAAGGTGCAGGATTGTATGTCAAATCACTGATTGAAAGACCGCGAGACCGAGGTGTCGGCGTTTGTACTAATCGTAAATCCATTTCAAGACCATGCAATAAATTCAATATCTCTGCTCTTAAAAACTCATGGTTAATTTCGGTTGTATCATTTTGCATGTGATGCATAATAAGGTCAGTGTAAATGGATATAACATCAAACCGGTCTGGTATTTCACTAGGCGTCGAAACCGGCGAACTATTATCTTCGGTTGTCTCTTCCATTACAAGTTGTCTACACAACGGACACTTATTTGTATAACTTAAATTCGCAAATATGCATGCACCACAAAATGTATGTCCACATTTTGTAATGAAAATTCCTTTATCTCCCAATTCTTTTAAACAAACGGGACACTTTTCTTCATCTAATTCCATTATATATATATAAGTCTATCATTTATTTCTTTCCTTTGTAACAACAAATTTCACCATTAGGTCTTGCTCTCTCAACCATTCCTGGTCCACACGGTGGTGCAGGGTTTCTTTTATTACACTTTTTAGTCTTTGAGGCAGATTTAGGAACTGTTATTTTCTTTGTCATGGCGGTAGCAGGTTTCTTAGCGGTAGCAGGTTTCTTAGCGGTAGCAGGTTTCTTAGCAGTAGCAGGTTTCTTAGCAGTAGCAGGTTTCTTAGCGGTAGCAGGTTTCTTAGCGGTAGCAGGTTTCTTAGCGGTAGCAGGTTTCTTAGCGGTCTTGTAACAACAAACTGAACCATTTGGTCTCTTACGTTCTTCCATTCCAGGTCCACACGGAGGAGCAGGATTACGTTTGGTACAGTTGTGCTTTGCCTTTGCAGGACTATGTATCTTTACCATAGGTGTCTTAACTTTGCCCCAAATTTCTTTAAAGTCACTTGGATTATCGCTAATAACTGACCTCCAATTATCAAGTCTAACTCCATAACGTATATATTCAAATCCAGATGTGTCACCCAATACTAAATCGCCATTATTTAATAATGCCAAAAAGTAATACCCTCCTCCATCTATAGAGCGAGGTATCTTGATTCCTTCGGGAAAAAACTCATTTGGTGCCTGTTCTCTTGGCCAATGATACTTAGGAAGGTTATTAATTCTTTTGATTAACTTGGTCGATATTTTATTAATATCAACACTATTAATATCTTTATCAAAATCGCTGGGTTTTCGCGTTAAAGGAAGAGAGTCAAATGTAAAATATATACGTGCTTCCCTACGCCCACTAGCAGGAGATGCGGGCAAGACAGGATTACCAGGTCTTGTAACAATTAAGTCAGGACCGATTCTAAATGTTTTTCCTTTATACTGTCCTTCATCTAAAACAATAACTCTCATCTGCTTTGTTTTTTTACGACGATTAACTTCTATTATTTTAACCAACAATGAAGAGCGTGCACTTTCTCCGGGAAGTCGTGCATTCATAATGACTTCATCGCCAACGTTCAAATTCTTCAACAATGTATCACCAACCTTAGGTTTAGTTTTAGTGGTCTTTTTCACGGTTTTTGTAGGCGAAGGAGTTTTAGGTTTCTTATGAGTCTTAGACATAGTTGCCTTAGGAGGACTTGGTGTTTTTGCTTTTACCTTAGGCAAGACCTCATCACCAATTTTTTTCACAATATGGCGAGCACTTATAATGTATATATCTCCTTTTCTTTCACCATCTTCCACCAAAATAGAAATATTATTTTTAACCTTTCTTCGTTTGTTAATATTCGTAATAAGCGCCAAAAACTTAACAGGTTCTTTCTCACCTTTGATTCTAACCCTCACAATAACTTTATCCCCAACCGACAATTCATCCAATTTATATTCACGCTCATCATCTTCCAAAACTCTCATTCCATCTCTTAGATTATGTGTATAGGTAGTGTGACCAAAAACGTTAAACAAAATACTCATAAACGTTTTACTGTGGCCATTTCCAGGACGTGTTTCCCCAGTCCAATCTCCCGCACCACTGTCTGTTTTATCCCATTCTATGCATTGACAAAAAACAATAGCATGTGTAAGTTCGTGTTCAAACGTCAAAATAAAACAGTCCAAGATATCATCGCACTTTACGCTATCAACCGCGCGTTGTTTAATACTTGTCTTTTTAAAGGATTCAATAAAAACTTTACTCATCATTTTAATGATAATACGGTTACAAACATTCCCACGTGCTTGCTTAAAATGACATCGTCCTGCAACACGCGTACAACGGTTTTCAACACATGCAGATAACACACAACTGTTTGAAGCAAATGCTCGCTGCAATTTGTCCTCAAAAAACTCTGCATCTATTTTATCAATAATTTTCATCATCAATTCGGGTGTCATTACATCGCGGATATTAGCAACGGTAATTCGTTTTCCAACCCTATCTTGAACCATTTGAATTACTTTTTCTCTCTTCGCGGCAATTTCCTCAAGCGTATAACGAGGTTTATCTTCGGCAAAATATTTACAGAAATTGTCCATCTAATATACATACAGAAAACTATTTTAAGAGAGAAGAGTAAGATACTGAATATAGTATGGGAAAGACAGCAGTCGGAATTGATTTGGGAACAACATACAGTGCCGTTGGAGTATATAAGAATGGGAAGGTGGAAATTATTGCAAATACGCAGGGAAACCGCACCACGCCATCCTATGTAGCATTCACTGATAACGAGCGACTCATTGGTGATGCAGCAAAGAATCAGGTATCGCTTAATACATCCAACACTGTTTTTGACGCAAAGCGTCTTATTGGTAAGAAATTCAGTGACCCCAGTGTGCAAAGTGATATCAGACATTTCTCTTTTGATGTGAAATCTGGCAGCAACGAAAAGTGTCTGGTTGAAGTCAAGTATAAAGGTGAACAGAAGACATTCCATCCGGAAGAAATTTCAGCAATGGTTTTAACCGAGATGACAAATATTGCTTCGTCTTACCTCGGTGAGGAAATTACTGATGTTGTAGTGACCGTTCCAGCATATTTTAACGATAGTCAGCGTCAGGCAACAAAGGATGCAGCAGTCATTGCAGGTCTCAATGTACTACGAATTATTAATGAACCCACCGCTGCATCGCTTGCTTACGGATTGGATAAGAAATCGGATAATCAAAACGTAATGATTTTTGATTGTGGTGGAGGAACATTTGACCTTTCCATTCTCAATATTGATGAAGGTGTGTTTGAGGTATTGTCTACTGCCGGAAATACCCATCTTGGTGGGGAAGACTTTGATAACCGACTGGTGGACTATTTTGTGACGGAGTTTAAGCGTAAAAATAAATTGGACCTAAAGAGCAGTGCAAAAGCACTTCGTCGTCTGCGCACAGCGTGTGAACGTGCAAAGCGTACCCTGAGTAGCAGTGCTACTGCCTCTATTGAGTTGGATTCCATTATGGAGGGCATTGATTTTTACACCAGTATTTCACGTGCGAAATTTGAGAGTCTTTGCGATGATTTATTTCGCAGTTGTATTTCTCCAATTGACAAACTCCTTGCAGATGCTAAACTGGACAAATCACGGATTCATGAAATCGTTTTGGTTGGAGGGTCTACCCGCATTCCTCGCGTCCAGAAGTTGCTCTCGGATTACTTTAATGGTAAGGAACTCAATAAGTCGGTAAATCCAGATGAGGCAGTTGCCTATGGAGCATCTATCCAGGCTGCACTTTTGACAGGAAACAGCGATGAAAAGATTGATGATATGTTGCTCATTGATGTTGCTCCGCTGAGTATGGGTTTGGAAACGGCAGGAGGAATCATGACAAAACTCATCAACAGAAACACAACAATTCCTACGAAAAAGAGCGAGACATTTTCCACCTATGCAGATAATCAACCAGGTGTCTCCATTCAGGTGTTTGAGGGAGAGCGTCAATTTACTAAAGACAACAATCTACTGGGTAAATTTGAATTGACCGGCATTCCTCCAGCACCCCGGGGTACACCACAGATTGAAGTAACATTTGATATTGATGCTAATGGAATTCTCACAGTAAGTGCAGAGGAAAAGGGAACTGGAAAGACACAGAACATTACGATTACGAACGATAAAGGACGTTTGTCTCAAGATGATATTGATAAGATGGTTGCCGATGCAGAACTATACAAAGAGGAAGATGAAAAGGCACGACAGCGGGTAGAAGCAAAGAATCAACTAGAGGCACTATGCTTTCAAATGAAGTCTTCCTTGGAGGATTTGAAAGAAAAGTTAAGTGAAGAAAAGCGCACTGAAATTTCAGCACTGGTAGACAAGACACTTCAAGAATGTGAAAATCCTGACCTTCAGACGGAAGATTATGTCCGTTTGAAGAGTGAATTAGAGGCAGTTGTGAATCCAATAATGAAAGAGGTTTATAACCAGCAGGATTTTCCAGGCGGCGCAGAGGCAGACCTTGGCGCAGAGGCAGACCTTGGTGCAGCAGGTCCTGGCAAAGCAGATCCAAGCGGAGCAGATCCAAGCGGAGCAGATCCAAGCAGAGCATCCGTCGAAGAAGTAGATTGAGAGTCTTCTAAATATTTGGTCCCCATAACTTTGTCCATTTTAAGCAATCCGTAATTATATTTAAACTTCAAATGATGGTTTAAATGTGATGTACCTAATCTAGTTTTAAATCCACCGTGTGATATTATAATGGTGTAGAATGTTGCAAAGAAAACAATCCAATCACATAACCATAATGGAATTCCAAAGAGAAACATCGGCAATGCAACGGGTACTAAATTTGCTAAAAAGAATTCGATAGGATGTGCATATATAGCACCCATACCATAAGTATATTTGTAAGTATGATGAACTTTATGATAGGAATACAAATGCTTATTATGGAATATATAATGAATTGTATAAAATATCACATCAGTTGCACCTAACCATAACAAGCAATTTTGCCAAACTGGCAACGCATTAGGATTACTATAAGTAATATAATTTTGTGAATAAAAGAAAAACGGATATGCAGAAATTAAATTAAACAAACAAAGAGGAAGCATTTCGGCATAATCACGAACAATTATATCGCGACTAACAGTTTTACTATTGACACGAAAACTTGGAAAAAAGAAATCAATGAAAAAGCATAAAAGGGATGAATACCAAAAGGTTGAAAAAAATGTATTATAGAGAACGATTTCCATATTACAATTACTTTACATAAAATAATGAGACAACCCGCAATATTTAACAATAAGATAGAATAATGCAGCAGCACCTCCATAAACCAGAGACCCTTTTCCTATTGGTGTCCATAGTGAAATTTCTTTAGTTTCATGTCTAATAAAATAACTCATTGCAATAGTTGTTGCACCTAGTAAAATGAGACCAAATGTAGTACTGAAAAGAAATTTCGCCAAATACTCATTATCCTTCCCATTTTCACGCATAAAGAACAAAGAAGGTATAATAGTAATTGGATATGCCCAAAAAATAGCACCTGCAAGAGGATTCATATAGTTACCTAATACACTTGTTCCAGCAACAGAGATTCCACCTAATACAAAATTTAAAAGAATGGCAAGATATTCTTTGTTCATTTTATCCAATCATACTAAATTAATCTTATTATTTTTTACCTAAAACCTTTGCAAACTGATAGTCGTGTTTTTGAACGGAGTAGAGCGGTCTTGGTTCAAGAGAGTTACACTCTATTTTCTTGATAAATTCTACCATTTTTTTACATGGCAGATGTTCATCGTAGTTTTTCTCTCTACATTCTTTTAATGCATTTTGTAATCCTACGCAATAGGAACGGTCTTCCATTTTAGGCATAAGTCTATTCATTAAATCAAAATATAATGAAGTATTTAAATGATAAACAGTCATTTATACTTTGCAAATTAAATATTTATATATATTAAACAAATAATGATTTGTGGTTGGACATGTTTTGTAGCAACAATGTTTATTATTGGCAACATATTGTTTACTCTTTTAATGGACAAACACGGCGCAGTAAAAGACTATCAAGAATCGTTGGATGAAACACAAAAGAAAGTGTACGAAAAAATCGTAAATGAGAGAAAGAATTTAGCATTACAAGGATATGGATTAGGATTGGGTCTCAGTATTGGATTTTTACTCGGGCGCCATTTTTTAACAAAGGGTAAGAAATCTCTTTTGAGTGCGTCTGTTAGTGGACTCTGCTTCACAGTAGCAATCACTTTTATTGTTCAGTATTTTTATTATATGTTGATGCCGAAAAAGAATTGGATGCTGAATTACTTAAACACAGATAAACAAAAAGAACACTGGATGAAGGTATACCGCGCATATTCTTGGAATTATCATTTAAGTATTGTTCTCGGTCTTGTGGGTGCTGGTCTCCTCGGGTATGGATTGTGCTAAAGGAGAACGATGTGAACTAGTGCGAGTTCTTGTCGTTGCGGTATATGCCGAACCAGGATGATACCATCCAGATGGAGGTACAAGTTCTTTAGATAAAATACGAATTTCTTGAATCACAGAAGCAAATTCTCTTGAAATACGAAGACCTATAATAAAATAATTTTGTGCTATTAAATGATTCAAGTGATTGATATAATAGGAACCGTATCTTTCTTCGGGATATTTGCCATTAACATCTAGTGTTGAAATATCGGCACCCCAATAATATAAAACTCTAATCATTTCAGGATTTTTACTCCAATGGCATGCGCACTGTATAGGAGTTATAACATTTTTATCCACTACAGAAACAAGGGGAAAATTAACAAATAAATTCGTAGCGTAGGAACCGTATTTTATCCTATGTTCATCTAGTAACCCATGCACATCAGATGGATTTTTGAACATAATTAAATAATGCAAATAATAAGCATATCTCTCGAAAAAATTTGGAGAGAACGGATGGTCATAAAAATAAGAAGCATTTAATTGTATATCCCTACTTAAAGTATCATTAAGTAAAAGTTGTTTCACATCATCTAGGTACATAATTCGGTTGTTAAAGGTATGTGATTCGCGGTTTAACCTGGGATTTTCCATCTTATAATATCATATAAAAAAGGGTTTAAATAAATAACCCAATTGTATGTTATGTTGATGTCTATCCCTATGGCATCAGCATCGCAAAGTGGCTTCGTGGTCTAGGGGTATGATTCCTGCTTTGGGTGCAGGAGGTCCCGGGTTCAAATCCCGGCGAAGCCCATTCCTAAATAGTAGGTGAACTATAGAATTATCCTCCTAATGGGGGTTGTGGGGTCTCCCCACAGGGAACATTACAGCATCAAAATATATTAACAGAAGTTTTAGCAGACAGTGGAGAGGTTGGCGTCTGGCGTCCGCAGGCGTGTCTGCATTATGAGTAATACAATACTATTACTCCAAGGGGTAGAGGGAACCAAGAGACAAAGGGAAATTATGTTGGCCGAGCATAGAAGCAATGAAGTGCAACATATAAAGTTGGCATCTAGCGACCATAGGTGTGTCTACTTGGAAGGGACAAACGGGTGAGCAGTTGGTGTCTGGCGACCACAGGCACGTCCCGATAAGAGTAAGAGGTTGAGTATCACGTATACCAATTTCTTACTATGAATTTTTAGAATATTGTTCCCAGCAATGACTGATTAGGAGAGGGTGTGTTTGCAGGTAAGTTTTGAGGACTACGAGGATGAGGACTACGAGGACGAGGACGACGACGGATCAAGAGGAAGCAGAATTATGACGGATTAAAAATGCCCACAGATGTAAGGGTAGAAGCAAGGTGGATAACCTAGCGTGTAGAGTAGTGTAAAGCAAGGAAGGGAACCTTGCTAGAAGAGTAAACGGATAAATTGCCTAATGCTATAGGCACGAGGAATGTATTTATCACGTCTAGAGTATAAAGAGGAGTGTGTTGAGGGATTAAGACATTATAAATATGTCTTCTATAAACGTTTTTATTATGTTGGAACTAAAAAATTCTTGTTGTTTAATTTATTGCTCGCATAGCTCAGCTGGTTAGAGCGTCCGACTGTTATAATGTGCATTTGCATAGAGTCATCGGGAGGTCGTAGGTTCGAACCCTACTGTGAGCGTTAAAACAACATAAAATTAACTAATTGTAAAATTATAATGCAAAAATATAATTTTACCACTAAAAAGATAGATTTTCTAAAAAAATTAGATTATCATTTAGTTCATGAAGCACACTATCACTACCATGACAATCATTTTCTTTATAAAAGAAATCCAAAAAATAAAATACTTACTGTGTGCTTTCATGGACGCGCAACAAAAGGGAGTTATCCCATTTTCAGAGGATATAATTATAATCTTACTAACTCTGATATTCTCTCATTAGCAGATAAATTACAACCAAAACTTAATTTGGAGGTTACGTTTTATCTTAATTATATTGCAGATTACATACAAATTATTGATACTATTTTTAAAGAGGGGAATTATTCCAAAATACTTTTTTTTGGGTCATCCGGTGGTGGGTTCATAGCACTTTTTCTTGCATCATATTTCAAGCAGTATGCGTTTATTGCTAATGCATTTATATATTCGAATAACAACCATTATCGGCGTTTAAAAAAACGATGCGAAGATACTCAATACGCAATACGAATGGATATTCAGGCAGTCATAGACCACTACGGATTTCCCAAAAAGGTATATTTATTTTCAAATAAGGCAGACTCTATTCATGTCAAAAATGCCAAACCTTTTTTACAAGAAAATGAGAAATATAGTAACCAAATAAAAGAGGACTTCTTTCATCGTAAACCAAGCGATGGATCAGACCCTCACGCAATAAATATGCCTTCTAAAAATACAGAATATTGGATACAACATTTTGTAAATGAAATTAACTTTGAATCTTAAGACGATTTTCCATATGTTGTGATCGTATCATATTCTTATTTTGTCCTGTATAGGCAACACCATGATAATTATCAATTATGTTTTTCACTAAACTATTCCCTTCAGTATCTTGCAAATCTCCTAAAATACGCCCAAATTTATCTTGCTCATCTTTATCCTTGACCACCAAGACTATTTGTTTATCTAAACACCATTCTTCCACAAATGATTTTGCTAAAAGTCCGTACTTTTTCTCTTCGGAATCACTTGTGCGAACCTCCGGTGTATCTACACCCAATAACCGTACTCTTCTATCAGTAAAAACAATACCAAAACCTAAAAAGATATCAAGGTCAAGGGAATCTCCATCAATAACGCGATTTATTTTAATCTTGTATTTGTTTTGCATATTTGTATGGATTGAGAAATAAAATAAAGTTAGACTCGTCCAAAATCGTCTTCAACCCTGACAATATCATCTTCTCCCAAATAATCACCAATTTGAATCTCAATAAATTCCACAACACTATCTGTTTCATTTGTGATTCTATGAAGTGCTTTTTTTGGGATAAATATAGACTCATTAACTCCTAATTGAATTGAAACATCATCTAATTGAGCAACCCCAGTGCCTTTTATAATGGTCCAATGCTCATCTCTATGATGATGATATTGAAGCGATAATCTCTTACCCGGTTTAACGGTAATATGTTTTAATTGATAATTTGCTCTCTGTTCAATTGTACGATAAGTCCCCCAAGGACGTTCATAAATTTTGCCTACTTCATTCATTTATATGAATGATTATGAATAAAATTAAAATATTCAAACCATTGTGGAAGTATTCACTTTTTCAATTTCAGGTTCAGGTTCAGGTTCAGGTTCAGGTTCAGGTTCAGGACTATCAAACACAGGTAATGGGTCATCTTCTTCTCCAACTGAAGAAGCAGTCACCTCCGTCTCAGGTTGAGTATGATGACGAGAACACTCATCTAAACATTGTCTCATGCATGAAAATAAGGCACGTTTAGTTTTACGATTTAGTTCCAATTTTCCTTTAGAGGCATCAACAATAATATCAATTGTGGTTTCCAGTGTTCCGCCTTCAATTAAACCGCGTAAAATATTCTTCTTGTCTTCATCAATCTTTGACTGATTAACAATAAAGAGAATAACCTTTAATACCAAATTCCGTTTCTCAATTCCTGTTACTCCTTTATTTTTCATTGTCTCAACGCATTCAATAACTAAAGGTAATGCTTGCATTAGGGTTTGTTCTGACGCGACCACAATACGTTTTGCTTTCAAAAAGTCATGCACTTTATTTAAAACAATCTCGAATAATCCACCGTCCATTATATAATAGAAAAACAAAAAATTTGTAAAACAGAATTTAAAACCTATAAATATAAACGCAACTATGAATCGACCTCCTTCACCTCATCCAAATAAACTAGCAACAATTCTAGAAAATTATGAAGTAGCAACCTTTAACAAATCAACACATAAGCATTATTTTGAGAAAGTATTAAATGAACTAAAGGAAATAAAAGAAGAGATTGCTGAAATCAAAAGTAAAATAAGTAAATAATTAAATATGTTGTAATAATAAATGTCTATTGTCGCATTGAAACGCAAAGGACAACAACTTCATACACTATCTGGAAAAACACCAAACGCTACGCTCGTCGTAAGTGGTCCTGGACAACCATATCCTTTAACACAGGGGGGAGGATTTACACTTAATGGTAAGCAACGTAATATTGGATACATTGGTCGTAATAGTTTAAATTCAATAGGTGGTACAAAAATGCGTCCAGGAACAAATACTTGGAAAGGAAATGGAGGATGTTGCAACGAGTATGTTGTAAACCCCTCTCCAAATAACCAATGCTGTGTTAAAAATGTGGGTGTAAAACCAAGTGTTTTAAACACGAAAGGTATGCTTGCAAATAAATACAGATGGCGTAAACAAACTATTCCTGCCGAAAATTTTATACAACAAGGATTTGAACCACCTGCTCAAAATCAATTGCAAAATACTTACTTTAGGTGGGTTTCAAATAACAGTAATAACTACAATGAAAAGAACTCTTCACAACAATACACTAATAATTTAGCAGCAGTGTTAACATACAAAAATCCTCCTAAAGAAAAAAGTGCCGTAGGAAGTTGTTTTCATAAAGCATATCACATTAATGGACGATACGTCCCTCCAAAACCTTATTCTAAATTTTTAAATACAAATGTAAATTCATCTTGTCAAGCAATATCTAATGCAATTTCAAAACGCGCAGCAGTATTACCTAAAGGTTATAATAAACCCTACCCAATATCGCCTGCAAGTTTGCAATGTCGTAATACAACAATTCAACCAGACGATCCTAGGGTACTTGAAACTTATTATTACGACCAGAATAATACGTCTATTTTTCCTTGTTAAAATAAGAATGTAAGTAAATGACAAACGCTAAAGGATTTTTTGAACTCCGCATATTTACTGAAAATAATGAACTTAAAAAAATGTACCAAGACAAAATAAATGTTCATAACCAATCCTTCAATGATGAAGATTATCCGGATGCAGGATTTGATTTATTAGTTCCAAAGGATAGCACAGTAAATTCTGGTTCTACGAGCAAAATAAACCACGAGGTTGTTTGTTCAATGGTATATCATACCTATGATGACAAAAATCATAAATCTTACTACCTTTATCCGCGTTCCAGTACTGGAACTAAAACGCCATTGCGCCTATCAAATAGCATTGGCATTATTGACAGTGGATATAGAGGCAATATAATTGCAGTATTTGACAATGTAAGTACAACGAATTTTGATATTAAGAAAGGAACCCGTCTAGTACAAATTTGTGCTCCAAATTTAGAATCATTTATGGTATCTATTGTTGACAACAAAGAAGAATTGGGAAAAACTATGAGAGGTGCAAATGGTTTTGGTTCAACAGGAACGTAAACAATATTTATTAATAGTAATAATGAATATTGTTATTGAAGACGATATAATTCCAGGTAACAGTACAGAAAATGAGAACATTGATAGTTTTAAGAAAAAATGGAGTAAACGTGATACGCCAAGCGTTCAAGAAATTACATTACAACATATGGAATCACAAACCACAAAAAATACATCTCTACCAAGTGCCAACGAACATAACGTAATTTACAATGATTTTCAAAAAGTAACATACAAAGATATTGAACGAGAGATAAATGATTGTTACCTAGATGAAAATCACAATTTTTCGTCATCACTTGATATTCTAGCAAGTTATTTGAAAGGGCAAAAAATTATTTACATGGAGGCAAAAGTTTATGCAGATACCTATTTAAATTACCTAATGCTTCCGGCAATATTTATTTCTGCAACTGCATCGGTACTAATACAAGCAACAAATGGTGCTCCATGGGGAGAAACGCTTATTTCCGCAATGAACGCCTTTTTAGCATTTTTACTAGCATTAGTCAATTACTTAAAACTAGATGCTTCCTCTGAAGCACATAAAACTTCCTCACATCAATACGATAAATTGCAATCCAGTGTTGAATTTCAGTCAGGAAAAATACTACTCTTCCGCAATTCAATCAATGAAAATGAATCGTTCATTCATAATAATGTCAATCTTGAAACAGAAGTCATTAATAAACTTATGGATGTAGAGAAAAAAATTGCCGAAATAAAAGAAACGAACCAGTTTATTATTCCCAAGATTATACGTATGCGCTATCCCGTCATCTATAACACAAATATTTTTTCAATTATCAAAAAAATAGACGATTACAAGAAGAAAGTTATGACCAAATTAAAGCATGTTAAAAATGAATTATCTTGGATATATTCAGTGCAAAAACAACAGCATAGCGAAGGCAAACAAATGACAAATGATTACAAATTTAAAGTAATGACCCTTTTCAAAGATAAACAAAAACTCATAAATGAAATACTTTTACTGAAATCTGGGTTTTCCATAATTGACCAAATGTTTCGTCAAGAAATAATGAACGTTGAAAACCAACGCCATAACTTCTGTTTGACATTATTTCTCTCTTCGTGTTGCAAAAGAAAACGGAGGTATCTAGATTATAAAACATTCAATGAAAACAATAATCAAGGTTACTTAGACCCAGAAAAAATGAATAGGTTTATTATGAAACTTATTGATCCATTCGGCGAAGAAGAATCAGCAGACGACCGGTTACATAATTTGGAAACTTTATGGTTTAGTACAGAGGAAGAAGAATGGTTAGCACAAAAAGTTGAAACAATGGTTTAAAGCAATAGCAATAATATAGTGAACTATTATGGGTTACTTAGAGTTTATCCAAAAGCAAAAAGTGGGATTTACATGTAGCACCTTTGACCTTTTTCATGCAGGTCATTATCTAATGCTAAAAGATGCAAAAAACCAATGTGATATTTTGGTTGTTGGACTGCAAACTGACCCCACATTAGATGAAGAATATAGAATGGAAACTGGAGGTAAAAATAAGAACAAACCCATCCAAAGTTTTGAAGAACGAAAAATCCAAATTGAAGGTTGCAAATATGTAGACCACGTCATTCCTTATAGCACTGAGGAAGATTTATTTAAATTAATGAGAGAACTAAGACCGGACATACGAATTCTAGGCAGTGATTGGAAAGGAAAGCAATTTACCGGACAAGAGTTGGGAATTCCAATCCATTGGCACAGTAGAGACCACGATTACAGCACAAGTAATCTGCGAAAACGCGTTTACTTAGGCGAAAAAGATAAGCATTAATTAATAAAATATTAGCGGGCTGCTCCACACTTTCTGCAACCAGGTTTAACATTGTTAATGTTCGCAAAAATATTATTAAAATCCATTTTGTAACTTTTTTTTGTTGCTTCGGTATTTTCACTGGCAGAAGCAAGTGCACCACGTGCCCCGCGGGCAGCACGACTTTTTGGACCCATATCAACACCAGCAATTAAATTAGAATGTGTGAATGTTGATAATTTTCTACGATTTACGCGAAACTCATACATATATATATATTTGTATACATTTTTTTTGCTAAATCAGCAAAAACAATTTACACTATTAAGTTTTTGAACTTTATTGTTGATGACAGATTTTGGTGGAACCTTATCGCCCAAATATGGACCAGCAAGCATTGTTTGACCCTTAAGACGATTCATGTAACGAGCATATGAATTGTGCTTTATATCCACACCTTTTCCTCCTGCACGGATGGCACCCGGTCTAGCACGGGTAATGGATGATTTAGTTGAGTTTCCGTGTGATGGAATAGGATTGGGTGTTCTGTGTTTCAATGCACGGTCACTGCTCTGATTCCATGTTTGTCCGTTAATGCGTGAACCAGAATAAACATGAAATGCTGCCAAATTCATTGAAAATTCTGAAGCAGGAATTCGTGCAACATTCCAATTACGTCTACTTTGTGCCTGCAAAATCTGCTTCGATTGCATAAGAGGACCACATGAACCGTCTCCACAAACACATCCTACACACTGGTCATCAATATAATTATTGGGTCTATCACTACAATCTTTATATTGAATATCATTTGGTCGTCCATAAACTTGACGCCGAAATCTTGAACCAAAATAATTAACTGGCATATATACTAACAAGTTATTTTTATTCATTAAGAAATTGATTAAAAATAACACTTCCATTTAGAAGTAATTATAACAACACCATGGATGAAGTCCTAGCAATTCTGCATAACCTTCAAGAGAGAATGGAATCACTTGAAAACTCCATTGAAGAAATGAAAACTCAGCAACGTCCTATGTCATCAAAAGATTACTTAATGTATTTGCGAAAAGATAAAGGAGTAGATTTAGATACATTTCTAAGCACTATTAAAATTACAATGAAGGATGTTAGAAAACTTTTGGAGGAAAGAGTTTATGACACCATCTTGAATAAAATAGATTACAGTACTGCAATGCGAATCTTCAAAAATAACCGAAATACCATTTATATTTATAAAGAAGACAAATGGCATACAATGCAGAAAGAAGATATTCTTAAAGTACAAAATGCTATTTACACGAAAGTGCGAGACATTTATCGTGGAATGGTAAAATCGGAACATAGAGACCTCCAACGTGAAAAAATTAAAGAATTAGATTATTTGGAACAACGCAATTTGGTGTCTCAGTTAAAAGATATGAAACATATTAGTTTTAAGCACCGCCTCTACAAAATTATTGAAGGGCATACTTCTGCTTGAATGAGTCAGGAGTCATAATTGGAATTCCAAGTTCACGTGCTTGACCTGCTTTACCCGTATCCTCGTCCAAATCCTTCACAATAACCGCAAACGTTTTTTTTGATACGGATGAACCCAAAACACCACCCACACTCTCAATTTGTGCCATCAATTCTTTAGGACGGAATCCAGTAATCACAATACGTTTGCCAAAGAGAGGATGAGATTCATCAACAGACTTAGTTGCCGTTTTAACACTCTTTCCGGATGCTCTATCCTCTAAACCACACTCCTTCAAGAAGGCAACAAATGCACCAATATGTTTAACAAATTCAGTGGCAGTCTTTGTACTCCAACCACTAACACCTGTTATTTTTGCAATTTTTGTTGCATCACTGTCTTTACTTACTAAGATATTTGGATATTCCTCCAACATTGGTGTAATTTTTCTCTCTCCAAAACCACGACCAAAGATATTGCTTGCTTTCATAAGAAGTGGTAATGAGGCATCCTTCACACCTTTCTGGATATTGGTATAGATTTTATGTGCCATCGTCTTTTTAAACCCATCCAATCCAAGAAAATCATCCTCAGTCATTCGCAAAATCGCCGGAACTGAATCATAACCAGCAGTCATCATTTTTTTCACGACACCTGGACCAACTCCATCTACTTCCAGTATCTTGAAGAACCCTAGAATATTTTTCTCTCGCACTGTAGCATTTGCACTCTTATCCGTAAGCATAATATCCACATGAGTTTCATTCCAAACATATGGCACATCTGGCATGAGCGGTTCACTCGCAGGCACTACCACCTTTTTAATATCAGGAATGACATCCCCACTACGGACTAGTTCCACAATCGAACCCACACCAATCTTATGTTTCTCAATAAATGCGGCATTCTTTCCAGTAGCATAAGTAATAGTGACGCCACCCAACTCGATCGGTTCAATCTGCACACGGGGTTTCAAATATCCGTCTTTACTTGGTGACCAAAGCACATTGACAACCTTTGCCTCTGCAACTTGATCGGACAAAACCATCTTAAATGCGAATGCATGCTCTGGATTTTTGTTTTTTCTATCACTATAAATTTTATTATGGGCAACAATAATACCATCAATTTCATACTTATAATTTGCGCGCCAATCCACTAAAACGCGCGATAACATATCATTGCTTAATTCCTTGACCAATCG
>Ga0213861_10001086_pt1 | contig 24196 bp, 21 predicted proteins | sample PICome_4_FD_160110 | JGI IMG/M metagenome (GOLD analysis project Ga0213861, IMG submission 160110) | Coastal seawater microbial communities near Pivers Island, North Carolina, United States - PICO131 | ecosystem: Environmental > Aquatic > Marine > Coastal | place: USA: North Carolina... | reverse complement strand
TCTTCCTGCCATAATAAATCATTTACCATTTTTTGCTGCAATTCAAATTCACTCATGGCAAGAATAGGATCATCATGTTGTGGCCAGAGGTGCTCTAGTAAATCAAATGAGTTCATCGGCGCGTCGTCCAACATGCGTTCACCATACAAAACTCTTCTATTTTCGTCTGTATCCCAAACATTGCGAATCAGGCCGTAAACTTTTGGCCAATTTCCCAATGAAGAACAAATCTGCAAAACACGCTGCTTTTCAGTCCAAAAGCTATGCCCATCCACTAAAGCTCCGCCAAGTTTCGCAACTGCAGAATTTATCGAGAATGATTGTAAATGCCTTAATTGATGAAAACGGTAAAAAATTGCATGGGCGTTATAACCAAAAAATAATTCATCCCCTCCGAGGCCACTTAGCGCAACTTTGCTGTGTTTCGAAGTCGATTGCGCAAGCAGAAATACTTGTAATGCGTTGATCTTAGGCATTTCAAGATGCCAAACGAGTTTACGTAGCAAGGACCTGTCTGGATCAGAAATGAAAAATTGCGTATTTTTTAGCCCAAATATAGATGCGCTTTCCGCAGCATTTTTAGCTTCGTTAGGGTCGTCACCTGTAGACATTGTAAAAGTATGGGTCGCCGGATTCGCACGACCTACGGCTTCTGCTACCAAACCAGAATCAATGCCGCCGGAAAGATATAAGCCGACAGGTACATCGGACACTAGATGCGCTTCGATAGATTGATCAAGTGTTTGTGCTAGGGACAGGTTGCTTGAGCCATTAAAAGTAATGTTTTTGTGACTTACGGAGCCCCGAGATATTTTCATATAACCAGGAGGAATCTGCTTGATACCCGAAAACATGGTTTCTTGGCCCGGTATATAGCGAAAATTAAGACAGTGATGAAGACTTGTCGTGTTCAAACTAGGGGTTGTATTTGGGTGCGCGAATAGTGCTTTGGCTTCTGATCCAAATATAATTTTTGTTCCCTCTTGAAAAAATACTAACGGCTTTATTCCTTGCGGATCACGAACTAAAAAGCCTTGTCGAGATCGGCCATCCCAGAGTGCAAAAGCGAACATCCCACGTAAAAAATCAAAGGCTTTCTCCCCGGCTTGGAGATATAGCGCTAATATCGTTTCAGTGTCAGATGCGGTTGTGTACAAATAATCAGGATATTGCTTTCTCAGTTCTTGATAGTTGTAGATTTCTCCATTGAAGGTAATGCTAATTTGTTCACAGGACGAATGCATTGGTTGCTGGCCCCCGTGAATATCAATGATTGCCAGTCTACGGTGCACAAACGCCGCGTTCTCATTATGCCAAATACCTTCGCCGTCTGGACCTCGGTGGGCAATTTGTTGTCCCATCTTTTTTAAAACAGAATTCGGGTTTTCTGTCGACTTTATTCCGGAATAGTCAAACCATCCGGCAATACCACACATTACTTTTTCACCGTCGTAGTAGGGGATGGGCGTTTATTTATAATGCTGTCGTAGATGAATTGGCTAACATCGATGCTCTCGTTGAGCAATTGTTTACGTCGTCTATCCCACTGCGCCTTTGGCGTGTCTAACATGTGGTCTATGCTGTTTTTGAGTGGATGCCAATCGACGGATCGCACATGATCGACAAGCTGATATTTTGTTTGTTGTTCGGTAGTGTAACCGCGATCGGATAGCGATGCATAAATTGCCGGAATGCCAAGTACTGCTGCTTCAGAGGCGACTGTGGCGCTTTCTCCTATGTACATGCGACAGAAAGCAAGTACATGATGCAATTTGTCTGTGTCTCCTGCATAAACTAGTTTTTCTAGATGTTCTGGTAGTTTGGCTTCTGATGAGATGATAACGTTACCGAGAGATTCTAGATGTTTCACTAGTACACTAATGGTTTGCTTATTCCAGTGTGATTCACCAATATCGTGGTTTGCATTCCACGAAACAATGCGTATCAGAAAATTATCCCGTGAGAGATCTAATCCATTTTTTACGGCGACCTCATAATTGGGTGAAAAATATTTGGGATGAAGGTATGCAAGTTCATGATAGCCCGAATATCGTGTGCATTTCTTCTCCGGTACCTTGCCATAATAGCAATCTGGAACAATTACGTGACTGGCGAAAGGGTAGGTGATTTTATTTTGTAATTTTGCGAATTCAGTATCGTAGAAAACCAGACTTGGTGTGCGTGTCACAAAACCGCTATGGGCAATAAATGTCCCGCCAATTGCGGCAAGTACATCTGGTTTGAATTTACGGACCAGTTTTATCATTGCTATGTCGCGTTGGATTAGTTCTCTACCGAAATCAAGAAAGCCACCGCTTGCAGGCTTAACTAACGAAATATATTCTAAGCCGCAACCATCAAGTATGGCATGGGCAACATCTTTATCCCTACTTGTTATGAGAACTTGGTGATTGTTTTTCTTTAGTGCTTCTATCGAGTGTCGAAAAAAATGGGCATGAGCCGGATGCGAAATATCTATTAATACTTTCACTCTCCGCAGGACTCCTAACGGTCTTGCTGGTGAATTGCGTAATAAAGATTCGTTATCTGCTCGGAAAGTAAGCCCATTAGGAAGATTAGACTGCTAATCGAAAATAAGATGACACTCATGTTGGTTAATCTATGCATGGTAATAAAAGTGTAACCGTAGTAGCCCAGCGCAGCGAGAAAGTGAATAAGGCTTAGCGGCATGAAAACTTTTAGTGGAGAGTATAACGTTCCAATTTTAAAAATAATAAGGAGAAACCTGATACCGTCTCGCAATGGATTAATATGACTGCTGCCTTTGCGTACTCCTGCTTTTATAGGAACATAAGAAACGCTCAAGCCGCTGCGGAAAAATGCCATTGTTATTGTTGTCGGGTAGGAAAAACCATTAGGATATAAATGTAGAAATTCTCTCGCGTATCGGCTTTTAACTGCTCTCATACCAGAGGTTAGATCCTCAATTTTACGATTTGTCATCCAACTGGCGAATCGATTGTAAATTGTATTTGCAATCCGTCGCCCAAAGGTTGCCTGGGTGGAAGAATGTCGGGCACCAACGGCCATATCGTAACCTTGATCTATCCTCTGAAGCAGCTTTGAAATGTCTTCGACCTTATGCTGGCCATCGGCATCCATTAGTATTAGTAATTCGCCGCTGGCCGCTCGAATCCCGGATTTAATAGCGGCTCCATTGCCATATGCATATGGCATGGCAACTATCTTTACCCCATTATCTTTCGCTATCTGGGTCGTGGAATCAGTTGATCCACTATCTACTACTATAATTTCTGCGTCTTTATAAAATTTCAGCAGCGAAGGAAGGAGTTCACTCAGACCCTTTTCTTCATTGAGTGCGGGCAAGATAATGCTGAGCGTATCAGCAGTCGGTTTTGACGGCAGAGTATTCATTTGATTTTTGTAAATAGCGGTGATTAATCCAAATTAGAAGCATAAATGCGCGTGTAGATATTAGCATACTGGATTTAAGAATTAGTTTTGCAGTCAAAGTGGTCTTTACTCGCGTGCGACGCATAAAGTCAAAGGTAACAATTTTTGCCAGTAAATGTGACAAAAAGTGGCGCTTCCGGTTGGTTTATTGTTTCCGATAACTAATTTAGTATTAGAAAAGTAGCTTGTTGGTGATCGACTCAATAGTCTTTACTCGCCACTTACCCATAAACACGGAGATATCAGCGCAGCATACGGAAAAGATCTAAACTTTTTTGCTCTTGGCATGTTAGTTGCTTGTGTAGTTAAGTAGTAACCAGAAATTTAAGGGTGCGACGGGAGCGAATAGCCGGCAAGTGATCGGACAGAATCGTCAAACAGTTGTTGTTATTTTACTATTACTTGATATATCCAAGGAGTTTTTAATGAAAAATCAAATAGGACAGACCCGCCAACAAGGTTTTACCCTCATCGAACTGATGATTGTAGTAGCCATTATTGGTATTTTGGCTGCAATCGCTATTCCAGCGTATCAGGATTACACCATACGGGCGCAAGTGTCGGAAGGGTTAAGCCTGGCCAGTGGCGCGAAGGCATCTGTTTCGGAATTTTATCAAAATACAGGGCGCCAACCAGGAAATAACTCAGCAGCTGGTCTTGCGGAGTCAACAGACATAGCGGGTAACTATGTCTCTTCCGTTGAAGTTAGTGCAACTGGAGGAACGGCTCAAGGCACAATTACAATTACTTATGGAAATGACGTAAATGCAACGATAAGTGGTAATCAGCTTACCTTGGTTCCAGATACAACCAATACAGGATCAATTATATGGACGTGTGCGGCAGCGGATGTAGCGGACGGTGGGGTAGCAGATCAATACTTACCGCAGAATTGTCGATAAAATTATAGTTTGATTATTAAGATACATTGTGGCCAACGGAGTTCTTTTCGTAGCCGCAATTTATCAATCTGTTTTGTTTTCGAGAAATTATTCTCTACCCTTGTTTGTAATGATTTGCGGAGGCCTAGCATATTTTCTGCTTATTAAAACGTTGAGTTGCTGTCCTATTGACCCTACTCAATTATTGGGATGAATAATTTTTAACCACGGTGTTTGGAGGGAACATGAGATGAATGATGAATGGATACACGTTTGTGCGCGCTAATAGAGTACCAACTGCAGATACTGATAGATGTTGCAATTACGACGGTCTGCACAAAATAAAAATAGATCAGGTTAAAAGGGCGCAGAGTGGCTTCACCCTTATCGAACTTATGATCGTGGTTGCAATAATTGGGATAATGCTAAGTCTCGCGATCTCACAGTATTCGGCATACCTTGTAAGAGCGCAAGTTTCAGAATCTCTAAGTCTGATGGCTGCTATGAAGACTACCGCAGGAGAATACTACAACCAAACCGGTAGCTACCCGGCAAATAATTCAGTGGCTGGTTTAACTGCTCCTGCAACAATAGTGGGCAACTATATCACAGAGGTTGATATTAACGGCACACCATCTAATATTCAGGCAACGTTTGGTCATAATGCGAATATAGTGATCTCGGGCCATCAAATTCGTTTATCAGCTATCATTTCTGGTCAAGGAATAGTTCGTTATCAGTGCAAAGCACCCACCATTGATGCTCAATACCTACCCTCAGTCTGTCGATAACAGCCTACTATTGCTGAGTTATCATCATCAACTAAATGCAATTCCCAAATCGCGCGCTTTATTTTGCTTCGGCTTTAGTATTACTTATTTCTGGATGGGTTTATAGTCAAGGTGTTGGAGGCGATTTTTTACTTGATGATGTTGCCACCATTCAAAATAACTCTAAACTTGCTGTTCAGGAGTTTTCACTAGAAGACTTAACTCGAGCCGCATTCTCGACTGATACCGGCCCTTTAAAGCGGCCCATAAGTATGTTGGCATTTTCGGCCAATGTATCGACAACTGGTTTGCAAACCGCTCCTATGCAGTATACGAATATTGCAATTCATCTTTTGAATGGAGTTTTACTATTTCTGATCGGTATTTTACTTTCCAAATCCCTAACGATAACTGGGTTTAACGAAACGCGACGCTTAGAAATTGTCATATTTTTTGTAATTTCTGTTTGGATTGTATCTCCAATCAATCTGACGTCAGTTTTGTATATCGTTCAAAGAATGACAAGTTTATCTGGCACGTTCGTTTTGTTGGGTTTACTGTTCTATCTATATGGACGTGTCCGTATGTTGACTCTTGGCTCGAATGCTTTTCTTATTTGGACGGTTCCGCTTATTTGTTTAGTTTTAGCGGCTTTGACTAAAGAAACGGGTGTGTTATTACCCGTTTATATTTTGTTAGTCGAGTTAGTAGTTTTTAAATTTAAAACAAATAATCAACTGGATACGCGTATTTTATCGTGGTTTTTATTTATTGTGGTTATGCCCAGTCTAGTCGGGCTCATTTGGGTTGTTCACAACTTTCAAGTTGATTTTTCCCGCAGGGATTTTAATGTTTTTGAAAGATTACTTACCGAAACAAGAGTACTGTTTGATTATGTCACTTGGATTGTCGCACCACGTTTGAGCGAATTGACATTGCATCATGATGATTATGTTATTTCGCGAAGCTTTTTTTCTCCAGTCTCAACATCGTTTGCGTTGCTTTTTCACATAATATTACTAGCAATTGCTATATTCAGCCGAAGAAAAAATCCACTTTGTACCTTAGGGATCTTTTGGTTCTACGCCGGCCACGTAATCACCGCGACGATTTTTGACCTAGAGCTAGTTTATGAACACCGTAACTACATCCCATCATTGGGTTTGCTTTTAGCTTTTTTTGTAAGCATAGATTACTACGCGCGTCGTATTTTCATTGGGCAATATATACCCCTGATTTTTTTGTTTATTTTTGGCGTAAATAGCGCCTTGACCTATTTACGCTCAGTGACATGGTCTAATACTGATGTACTGACTGCAGTAAGTGCTCAAGAGAATCCGCAATCACTTTTATCTCAATATCGATTAGGCGCAAATCTTCTACAAAGGTCACCTAACGATGATAATTGGACGAACGCAGAGATCGTTCTTGAGCATGCGACAAGTATGTCCGATTCAATAATTCTTCCAGAGAGTGCATTGATTATAGGTAGTTCAGGGTTTGGAAAATTGGTTGATCAAAACTGGTGGAATAGCATGAAGCGTAAAGTCGTTTCCGATCATTTTCCTAGCGCTAATATTGTGGCACTTACGGATTTGAATCGATGTGCAAAATCAGAAAAATGTCACTTGGATAACAAAGAACTACATGGTATCTACGAAATTGCGGCACGATCACATCCGAAAAATGTTTACTTACTCACTGCATACGGTGACTATGCATTGAATGTTCTTAAAGACTTAAGTCTCGCCCGATCTTTAGTGGTGCGCTGCATCGAGTTGCAACCTCGTAATCCAACCGTCGTGTTAAATATGATTTATTTGGATTTGTATGTTGGTGATTTTGATTCCGCTAAACATTACTTGCCGATGCTACATCGGATAAATCGCTTTGGACAACTTAACAAGGATATCCGTAAAGTAGAGCAACAGATAGGTGTAGAGACAAATTTTAACTGATGTTTTTACTTGGTAGAAAAGGCTTCCTAATAAGAATCTTATATCCTTTAATTTTAGTTGCTACCTGGTGTATCTATTCAGTGGGCTTTAGTGGTCCTTTCTTGCTGGATGATTTTCCTCACTTAGAGAAACTCTCTGAAAATGGAGGAATAAATGGATTTGACAGTGCTGTTGCATTTATTTTTGGAGGCAATTCAGGACCATTAGGACGACCACTTAGTTTGGCGTCAATTTTATGGGATGCGACAAATTGGCCGGCTGATGCGTCTGTGCTGAAAAAGACAAATACGGCATTACATCTTTTTAATGGGAGTTTGTTGTATTTGTTGTTCATGAATATCCTTCGTTTCTGGGGGAAATCTAGGACATCGTCCAGAATTATTTCTATGCTGGCATCTGCAGTTTGGTTGATGCATCCTCTTTTTGTATCGACAACACTTTATGCCATTCAGAGAATGACCCTACTAAGCACGACGTTTTGCTTGTGTGGTTTACTATTTTACTGCGCAGGCAGAAACCGGCTAAATGGCAGGAACCCTGCGGGTGGTTTTTACCTTATGTCTGCGGCAGTTATTCTGTTTACGCTGATATCGACTCTGGCAAAAGAAATCGGACTGCTACTGCCTTTAATGATATTTATTTTGGAACGGTTTGCTTTTGCAAAATTCAATTACAGGTTAAGCCACCAAACATGCGCTAGGTTACGGTTATGGGTTCGAGTTTTCTTACTCTTTCCAACTTTAATTCTAGTTGCGCTGATCTTGAATGAAGTAGTAACCAGTCTTCATAGTTATAACCAGATTAGAGGGGTTTCCCCTTACCTTCGTGTGCTGACAGAAGCGCGAATTGTTGTTGATTATATTGGATTGCTTGTCGTACCGAGAAGTTTAACTGCCGGCCTGTTTTATGATCACATACAGGTTTCTGTTGGATTATTAAATCCGATTTCGACACTATTTTCTCTTTGTGGACTGTTCATATTATGCAGTGTGGCTTGGTTTGTTCGAGATCGCAACCCAGCGCTAACGATTCTTGTATTCTTCTTTCTGAGTGGTCATTTGCTTGAGTCAACAATTCTTCCTCTTGAACTCGCTTTTGAGCACCGAAATTATTTACCATCCATATTTATTGGTTTGCCGATGGTGATGTGGATTTGGGATCGATTTTCGACACAAAATTTAAAACGTGGTGTAATCTATTTTCTTGTGCTATTAATTTTGGCGCTCTCAACTTATTCGAGGGCTAGCTTGTGGGGAGACACTGAAAGACTGGCAGCAACTTGGGCTCAATATAACCCACTCTCCCCCAGGGCTATAGCCTATTATGCCTATCATCTAATGGAGAGTGAGCGTACTCAAGAAGCTATTGTGGTTCTTGAGTCAGCCACTACGCAATTCTCGAACGACGCTATGCTAGAGTCAGCTTTGTTCACAGCGATATGCCAAAAAAATGAGTCTAATGATGATCATATTCGACGTTATCAAAAGACTTTACAGTTCGAACAAGTGGATTTCTTATTGCTTTATAAAACATTAGAACGAATTGTTAGATATAGGCAAAACGTCTGTCCTGGGTTAACAGTGAATGATGTTCTATTGCTTTTAAGTGCCGTCCACAGAAACCAATGGATAGAGCGAAAGCCTATATGGAAATCTGAATTTCACGTTCTATCTGCTGAAAACTATCTGCAAAATAATAGACTTGTTGAGTCTGTTGCGGAGTTTACAAGTGCTCAATCATTGAATAATTCCGCGCAACTCATTTTATACGGTGCTGCTTACTTTGGTAGTATGGGATACCCGTTAGCGGGTGTTAGACTCATTGATCAGTTTTATCGTAATACAGAGAATCAATCTAGTCGTGCAATTTCTGCCAATCGTCTGGCAAGGTGGTTAGGCATTAAAAATGCGACTACAAATAGCGAATTGGACGTCTTGCGCGCGAAGTTGATTGATAATTTATTGTAATAAATGGATTTTTAGCCATATATGCGCGTTGATTATTATGTGAATTTCGCTGAGAAATTCTTAAGCTATGCCAAGGGAGAGACTTGAGTGAATAATCCGAAGAATGATCAGAGCGGTTTTACGCTAGTTGAACTTCTTATCGTTGTTGGTGTTGTGGCAATTCTTGCTGCCGTAGCTATGCCGTCTTACCGAGATTATGTTATTCGTAGTCGTGTACATGAGGCACAAACTGCATCGGAATCGATAAGAACAGCGGTAGCTATTTATACTAGTCGACACGGATCTACACCATCGACTTTAGCATCACTAAATTATGTGGCGATCGACCCAAATAGTCATGCTGGCAATTACGTAAACTCAGTTGATGTATCAAAAGAAGGGTCTTCATCCCGAGTTACAGTAGTATTTAATAATGATGCTGGTCTGGGCAACGCTTCCGGCGGTAATATTCGTTTTACAGCTACGGTCAGCGGCTCAATGATTCAGTGGACTACTGATAGTACGAATATTGCTGAGAAGTATTGGCCAAAATAACATTAACGGTTGCTATTTCTATTTGATGAAGTCAATTGCGATGTTGATCAGTTATGTAATCCGTAAATCACCTATCGAAAGCACAATGCAACATACAGGATTACTTCGGTTATTATTGGCTGATTTACTAGCCTGTCTCTGTTGCTGGCTGAGTTCGAGTATTTGCATTCGCTAAACTTTCTAAGAGCTAGTTTCAGTTTTGCCAATCTGGTTCTGCAGTGCTATGGAGCAAGACCGTAATTTTGTTACTTACAATCGTAAACTATGAAGTTAGCACAAAGCTGAGTCTTTAGTTTTACAGTTTGTATTTTTTGAGCTTGTATCGCATAGATCTAAAACTCATGCCAAGTAAAGTAGCTGCTGCAGTTTTATTTCCGTTGGACTTTTCAATAGCCTCGATTAAAGCGACTCTCTCGATTTCTGCCAAGTGATCGTCTAGTGGGACGCTCCCTGGTTCATAATTTTTTGCTTGATCAGCTAACGGAAAACTATCCTGCAAAATAATGTCTTCGGGCTTGATTATATTTCTGTCGCAGAGAGTGAATGCACGTTCAAGAATATTTTCTAGCTCGCGAATGTTTCCCAGATAATTGTGGCGATACAATATTTCGAGACTACCCGGGGCTAGACTTTTTTCTTCTTGATTTGAATTGTTGTTAAGTTGCGTGAGAATTTTTTCCGTTAGCAGTGGAATATCTTCTCGGCGATCATTAAGGTCTGGTACATTCAATTCAATAACATTCAAACGGTAAAATAAATCGTTTCGAAATTTTCCGGCTCGAACTCTTTCTAGGAGGTTGGTATGGGTCGCGCATAAAATTCGCACATCGACTGGGAATTCTTTGGTGCTGCCAACGGGTTTTATTTTACGCTCCTGTATTGAACGTAAAAGTTTTACCTGCATCGACATTGGTAGCTCTGCTATCTCGTCGAGGAATAGTGTTCCTCCGGATGCAACTTCGAATAAACCAGCCGTATCTTGGTGGGCTCCAGTGAAGCTGCCTTTCTTGTGACCGAAAAACTCGCTTTCCATGAGTTCTGAAGGAATTGCACCACAATTTACCGGAACCCAAGGTGCTTCTTTTCGTCCGCTAAGTTCGTGTATCAAACGAGCAACTAACTCTTTTCCTGTTCCAGTGCTTCCTTGTATGTAAACGGGTGACTGACTTCGCGCAACTTTGCTGATCATCTCTCGTAGCGACTGCATACTTGCAGAGTTTCCTAAAAGCTTTTCGGCCATCGGTACAACGTTGGGTTGTGCGCCAAGTTTCGGAATATTTAGCGCCGCTTCTGCAATTGTCCTTAGTGTTTCTAGTTTCACTGGCTTGGCGATAAAATCGAATGCGCCGAACTTAAGTGCCCTGACAGCGGTCTCAACATTGCCGTAAGCCGTAATAACCGCTACCGGCAGATCAGCGTAATGCTGTTGTATATGGTCAACAAGGTCGAGTCCATCACCATCGGGAAGACGCATATCAGTCAAGCAAAGGTCAAACTGCTGTGAAAGAAGTAGTTTCTTTGCGCGTTCAATGTTCTCAGCCTCAAAACATTTGAGGTTCATCCGTGACATAGTGATTGATAACAGACTACGTAAATCTGGCTCATCATCAACGATTAAAACCTGTTTTTTCATACCTTATTCTGCTAGTTGGAACGTAACTCGAAAACATTTCTGCGTACTACTCTGTTGATAGTGAAGCATCGCATGGTTAGCTTCGCATAACTCTCTACTAATGTATAATCCCAATCCCGTTCCCCGGCTTCGGGTTGTAAAAAAAGGTTCAAATAATTTCTTGCGACTCGCTTCATTAATAGGTTTTCCATAATCAATAATTTCGATATAGGGCCTGTTGTCAACCACATTATTTGCGATTTTAATAGTAACACTTGGCTTTCGGTTTGAGTCTGTATGAGCAAGCGCATTCTGGGTGAGGTTTGTCAGTATTTGCTCCAGGTGATTGGGATCCATTAGTGCTGCATTTGCACTTCCTGTAATTTCCATTTGGTCAAAACTTATCGCTTCTATTTGACAAAAATCAAACAGAAAAGTTTTCAGCCATTGGTGTAAATTGATTTTTTCCCGATTTCCTAAATCGCCTCGCCCTATCATTAACACCGATTCGACAGTATGTTCAATGCGTTCACTCTGAGTTGTAATAATACTGATGAGATCTTTATCCTCAGCCCCGAGTGTGTCCAATTCGGCGAGAAGTTGGGCCGATTGGTAAATAGCACTTAATGGGTTACGAATGTCGTGGGCTATACTGGAGGCAAGTCTCCCCATAGCAGCTAGACGCAATTGTCTTGCTTGCTCTTGTTCGTTGGATAAGTCCTCTAGAAAAATGAGACTAATATCGCCAAATCGTTGGCGGCTGGGGAACATTGTAATGCTGCCAATTTCAATCCCAACTTGGCTACTGTTATCGGGGGCCGCTGGTTGATTTTTCAAGTATTTATCAATTTCAGGGGCGATCAACTGAATGGATTGCCCCTCGGGATTAACGTCGAGTGATAGTAGTGATCGCGCTCGCATATTACAAATAAGGATTTTATTTTTTTTATCGACAGCCATCACTCCGGTGGGAATGAGTTCGACAACCTGATGATTAATTATATCCATACTAGCCAGCTTTGCGCCTCGGTGAGACGCGAGTGCTTCACTGGTGCGTACCCGACCTGCGAGCAAGGTGACCATGATCGCTGTTGTGAATAATACCGTACCAAAAAATGCGGGACCTTGAAGTGTTAGCCCCATACTGAGTCCGTGCAAAGTGGATAGAACAGACTCTCCTAGCACCAATAGAGTGCCAAACGCGGCATATGCTAGAGCAGTGCGTTGTGTTTCGAGTAGACTAATACTTGCAATTGAGACCACCATAAGAATACTGTAGCCACTTTCGAAGCCACTACTGCTATAGGCGAAAATAGTAATAAATATAAGATCAAAGGTTGCTTGCAGGTGTATTTGGGTTTTAATTTGTGGTTTGGATTGATGGATAGCTAGAAAATTAAATAGAGTCATAACCATCATGATCATGCCGGTCGCTAGAAACAGATCAGGAAACCTGTAAATGCGAGTCTCTCCATTAGTATAAATAGACAGTGCTACAACCACTGACGCGAAAACCAGACGGTAGATATTGAAATAAAATAAGGAACGCCATCGACTTGGATCGTCGAATGAATTTGCTCGTTGCGTATGTAGATTGTTGGCTGTCATGCTCTGGCGATTACCCAGCACACTACTTTTCTTGCGCCAGCTTTAATTGCGACGCGAGAAAGTTCCCGAAGGGTTTCGCCGGAAGTCATAACATCGTCTAATATTGCAATTGATTGCCCGTCTAGCCTCATGGTAGTGGAGAACGCTCCGCGAACGTTAGACTTGCGTTTGCCTAACGGCAATGACTGTTGGGATGATGTGTGCTTAGTTTTTGTGATCATGTGGGGATTCTGCGGACACTGCAGTTCATTGGCAACAACTTTGGTGATTTCTGCTGATTGATTAAAGCCTCGATGGACTAGTCGAGTTGTGTGGATTGGCACCGGAATGATTAGATTTGGAATCGCAAAATATTTATGTTGTTGCAATTTGTGCACAAATAAGTTCGCCGCAGTGTGTAGAGCAAAATTATCTTGGTGATATTTCATTCGATGAATTAATGTTTTAATGGCCCCTGAGTATTCGAATATGGCTATTGTTTGCGAGAACATTGGAGGATCTTTCTGACATCGCCCGCATTCTTTGCTGTTTTTAGCCGGCGAGCCGCATATTGGGCAAGCTGCATCAATTGGCTTAAAGGTTTTTTCGCATGCTGGACAAATTTCGGTATTTGACTCGATGGCGCTGCCGCACAGTATGCATGACCGTAGTAATAACCATTTCTGCCAACTTATTAATCGCTTGTTAAGTTCTCGTAATTTCATCCTTGACTAATCCTTTGTGCAAACTACAATTAAGCAACTTAGCATAACTTGGCGTAATATCTGTGAATAATAACCTGCAATCCTCTTCGGTGTCTGTTCGACAAAATACTGTCGATTCCATCCAGTGGGACCTTAATTTAGCTGTTAGCCTTTATGAAAAACCTTTTGCGGATCTATTATTTCAGGCGCAACAGGTTCACAGGGAAAACTTTAACCCAAATGAAATCCAGCTTAGTACGTTATTAAATATTAAAACTGGAGCATGCCCAGAGGATTGCGGTTATTGTCCTCAGAGTGCGCGTTTTAAAACTGGTTTAAAAGTTGAGCGATTATTGGATATCGAAACTGTGCTAGATGCGGCAAAAGTTGCTAAAGCGAATGGTGCTACAAGGTTTTGCATGGGAGCCGCGTGGAGAAACCCCAAGGGAAAGCAATTAGCTGCGGTAGCGGAGATGGTGCAAGGTGTAAAAGCCCTAGGGCTTGAGACTTGTGCAACCCTTGGGATGCTCGAACCAGAGCAAGCTGCAGAACTTAAGGATGCGGGGCTGGATTATTATAATCATAATATTGATACTTCAGAATCTTATTATCCTGAAGTGATTACTACACGAACATTTCAGGATCGATTGGACACGTTAGATACGGTTCGCCAAGCGGGTATCTCAGTATGTTGTGGCGGTATTGTCGGTATGGGGGAAAGTAATGATGATCGATTGCAAATGCTAGTTACATTAGCCAATCTTTCTCCAGCGCCAGAAAGTGTGCCGATCAATCAACTGGTGCCTGTGCCTGGAACACCAATGGAAAATTGTGAACCCGTTGATGCTATAGACTTTGTTAAAATAATTGCAGTTGCTCGAATTTTAATGCCGGCATCCCGAATACGTTTGTCTGCAGGGAGAAGTGAGTTCGATGATGCAACGCAAGCGCTTTGTTTCTTGGCGGGTGCAAATTCAATTTTTTACGGTGAGAAGTTACTAACCACTGAAAACAATGAGGCGGACGCCGATCGGGAATTGATGGCAAGGTTGGGGTGTATCGCGGCCAATTAACGCGTGAGGTACCTAGATCAACTCGCTGATCGTATTGATGCTCAGCAATCTGTAAATCTGTTTCGTCAGCGACTTGTAGTCGATTCGGCTCGGTTTGAACAAATAGAGGTTGCGGGTGACAGGCTAATTAATTTTAGCTCCAATGATTACCTCGGATTAGCTCATCACCCTAAGCTCAAGGAGTCCGTGTCTTTTGCCACCGAAACTATGGGAGTTGGCTCAGGAGCCTCTCATCTGGTCACTGGGCATCAGAATGTGCATAGAGCGTTAGAGCTAAAGTTGGCAGAATTTACCCACGCGGAATCCGCACTGATATTCTCCAGTGGCTATATGGCTAATTTAGCGGTTATTTCAACGCTAGTAGGGCGTAGAGGTGCAGTGGTTGCCGATAAACTAAACCATGCATCATTAATAGATGGTGCAATTTTGAGCCGCGGCAAGTTGTTACGATATCGACATAAGGATTTAGCGGATGCTGAGTCGAGATTGGTCGGCCTCAAGGGGGGTGCCGATTTGCTCGTTTCCGACAGTGTATTCAGTATGGATGGGGATTTAGCTGATGTATCTGGGTTGCAATCGCTTTCGGAACACTATGATGTGCCATTGTTGCTCGACGATGCTCATGGCTTTGGTATCCTCGGCGAAGGACGTGGGATACGGGCCCATGAAAAGCTGCGTGATAATGTAATTATCGTCGGTACCTTGGGTAAGGCGCTGGGTGTTTATGGAGCTTTTGTAGCGGGGCCTCAATTGCTTATTCAGGCGTTAATTCAGTTTGCCAGACCCTATATTTACACTACGTCTATACCCCCTAGCATGGCTGCAGCTACCTTAAAGTCGATTGAATTATTAGAAACCGAACCCGCTCGATTGCAAACCCTATTCAAAAATATTAATCAATTCAAGGCGTTAGCTAAGTGCAGGAACTTGCCTATAGTGGAGTCTGATACGCCAATTCAACCGATAGTTGTAAAGGACTCTGCACGAGCGTTGAGAATATCTAATGAGCTTCGCCGACGCGGGTATCTACTGACTGCCATACGTCCGCCTACAGTACCTGCGGGCAGTGCGCGTCTCAGACTTACTTTGAGCGCTGCGCATAGCTTTGAGCAAATTAAAAGTTTGGTCGAAGAATTATCCATCGTTTTAAATCTTGAGTTGTAATAATGACTAATATGAATGGCCTTGATCAACACTGGTCGAGAAGCTCTTTTGACAGGGCGGCGCAACGTTATGATGAAGCCGCTGTTTTGCAGCGACACGTTGGCGACGAATTGTTAGATCGTTGCGCCACTATCAAAACGGATGGAGCGTTAGTACTTGATTTGGGTTGTGGCACAGGGTACCTATCGAGAAAATTGAAGTTGCAGGCACCGAAAATGATAACGTTTGGCGTAGATTGTTCCTTTTCGATGTCACGGCATTGTCTTCAGCACTCATTTAGCAGTATTTGTGCTGACGCGCAAAGATTGCCATTTGAAAAAGAGTCGTTTGATTTAATTATTAGCAATCTTGCAATTCAGTGGTGCGACTATAATCGGGTCTTTCATGAGGTGGCAAGATTGCTGAAGCCCGGTGGTCGTTGGATGTTTTCAAGTGTAGGACAGGATACCTTAATGGAATTAAGGGCAGCATGGGCGGCGGTAGACAACCATCAACATGTGCATGAATTTGCCGATATGCATCATCTCGGCGACAGTATGCTATTAAACGGATTGAAAGACCCGGTCCTTGATGTTGATCGAATTAATATGACCTATGAAAATGTCATGACCTTACTGACCGACCTAAGAACTCTCGGTGTTGTAAACGCAAGTACAGCGCGCCATCGCGGACTAACCGGAAGGACTAAGTTAAAAGCCATGTTGAATGCTTATGAAGACTTTCGAGATGTGGATGGTTTATTGCCATCTACCTGGGAAATTATCTATGGACAGGCTGATAAAGCGCATGACAACCAAGTTAAGGTGCACTTCAGCCCAGGTCGAGGATAGTTGTTTAGAAATTTACGTGGAGTTGTAGTTGATGAATGGTTTCTTTGTGACAGGTACAGATACAGAGATTGGCAAGACGGAAGTATCCTCAGCCTTGTTAATTGGATTGGCTGATGCTGGATTTCAAACCGTTGCAATGAAGCCGGTGGCCAGTGGTTGCGTCAACACAAAAGAAGGTTTGCGCAACAGCGATGCGATGCAATTGCAGGACTCAGCTAGCAGGAAAGCAGCTTACTGCTTGGTAAACCCATATGCTTTCGAACCACCAATAGCACCACACTTAGCGGCTGAAATTTCTGGAGTAACTATTGATAGTGGGCCTATATTAGATGCTTTTTATCAGCTCTCGAAGGGTGATCATTACACCGTGGTTGAAGGTGTCGGAGGTTGGCTTGTCCCCCTGAATCAGGACTATACGGTTGAAAATCTTGCTCAGGATTTATTGCTACCGGTAATTATAGTGGTTGGTTTGCGGCTTGGATGCTTGAATCATGCACTGTTAACAGAGCGTGCAATTTTGTCTTCGGGTTGTAAGGTAGTCGGGTGGATTGGTAATCATATGTCACCAGAATTCACAATGTCGAATGAAAATATCCGCACATTGGAGCGTGAAATGAAAAGTCCAAAACTTGGAGTTTTCCCCTTTTTAGAGAGCGTAAACTCGAAAGTTCTGGCGCAGCATCTAAATATTGAACTTCTGACCGCCTATGGGAAGTAGTGCTATTTGGAATTTTAGCCCACGTCGATATCGCATCCCATTTAGTTTGTTAAATGCGTCTTTGTAAGCTTTTTCAACCTTGCAGCAAAGCATGGGCTGGTGTAGGATTCGAGCCATTAGATTCCAGCCTTTTTTGATGTTGGCTAGCACACAGGTGTTATTAGAATGTTGCTGATTATTGTTCTCTATTGAGATGAATACGTGGCATTAAATTATATATTAAAGGTTTGTAAATAGCGGTAAAATTGTAGATTGCTTCGATTGTGTAGACGGCATTATCCGCATAATCACGGTGATCCATAATAGTGATGTACGTCTGTTGATATGGTATCGATATATCGATCTAAATTTGAGTTTAGGTCGATGGCTTTAGGATTCAACTCAAGCCATCGGATTTCGACGGCAAATCGAACAGACATTTTAGTATTTTTTAGTTTATGTAAGAAGCGTATTTAACTCATAATTCGCTCTTCATTATGGTTTTTGAGTTTACAGGAGATCCCTGAAAATGAAGTTAGTTAGATCTTTCAACGCGTCCAGAATATCCGGTGTTATTCTGGCATATACCGCATTGTTGTTTGGTGCGCTAATTGCCAGCCCGGCCTACGCTGAATATGGGTTGAATTTTAAAACACCGGTGACTGAGATCGCTCATATTGAGTACGATCTACATATGCTGATTCTGTACATCTGTATTGCAATCTTTGTAGTCGTATTTGGAGTGATGTTCTATTCCATCTATGCACACCGCAAGAGCAAGGGATCTGTGGCTGCGAAGTTTAGTCACAGTACTAATGCAGAGATCATTTGGACGGTAATTCCAATTATCATTTTGGTTACGATGGCTATTCCGTCTACCGAAGCGCTTATTCGAATGGAGGACACAACCAATTCGGATATGACGGTCAAAATCACAGGTTACCAATGGAAATGGCATTATGACTATATGGATCATGATGTGGAGATGTTTAGTTCCATTTCTACGCCTCGGGCACAAATCGAAAATAAACAAGAAAAGGGCGAGAACTACCTGCTGGAAGTTAACAATCATGTCGTACTTCCAATCAACAAAAAGATTCGTCTCTTGATTACAGCCAACGACGTAATTCATGCTTGGTGGGTACCTGAGTTGGGTGCGAAAAAAGATGCAATCCCCGGTTTTATTAATGAAATTTGGACGAAAATTGACAAGCCTGGTCGCTATCGCGGTCAATGTGCGGAATTGTGCGGTAAAGATCATGGCTATATGCCGATTGTAGTAGATGCCGTGACTGAAGAAGAATTCGAAGCGTGGGTTCAAAAACAGAAACAGGGTTAATCCGCTGTTCATGTATCTTTGATGAATTTGACAAATTTTTAAGTATTTATTTCATATATTTTTAGGGTGAATAAAATGACTGCCACAACAGCGGATCACCACGACGATCATCATGACCACCATCCGAGCGGAATCGGGCGTTGGTTGTTCTCTACAAATCATAAAGACATAGGAACAATGTATTTATGGTTTTCGTTTTGCATGTTTATTATCGGCGGCCTAATGGCGCTTATTGTTCGTGCGGAATTATTCATGCCCGGGCTGCAGTTGGTAACGCCCCATTTCTTCAATCAGATGACAACAAATCATGCATTGATCATGATTTTTGGTGCCGCCATGCCTGTATTTGTGGGTTTGGCGAACTGGCAGATTCCAATGATGATTGGTGCCCCGGATATGGCGCTTCCACGTCTGAACAACTGGAGTTTCTGGCTGTTACCGCCGGCATTCACATTGCTAATCGGGTCATTATTCTCACCCGGCGGCGCTCCTGCCGGTGGTTGGACAATGTATCCACCTCTTTCCATTCAAACTGGAATGGGAATGGACATGGCAATCCTCGCCATGCACATGATGGGTATTTCCTCGATCATGGGTTCAATCAATATTATTGCCACTATTTTAAATATGCGTGCTCCAGGTATGCATCTGATGAAAATGCCCATGTTTGTATGGACATGGCTGATCACTGCATTCTTGTTAGTAACCTCGATCCCAGTTCTCGCTGGCGCAATTACAATGTTGCTAACGGATCGTCATTTTGGAACCCAATTTTTTGATGCGGCTGGTGGCGGAGACCCCGTTATGTTCCAGCATATTTTCTGGTTCTTTGGTCATCCGGAAGTTTATATTCTAATTTTGCCTGCGTTTGGGGTTATCTCGCAGGTTATACCTACGTTCGCCAGAAAGCCTCTGTTCGGTTACTCTTCAATGGTTTTTGCTGTTGCTGCTATTGCGTTCTTGTCGTTTATTGTGTGGGCGCACCATATGTATACCGTTGGTATGCCGCTTGCTGGAGAACTGTTCTTTATGTACTCCACTATGTTGATATCGATACCCACAGGAGTGAAGATATTCAATTGGGTCGCCACCATGTGGCGGGGCAGCATGACGTTTGAAACACCCATGCTATATGCAATTGGTACCGTATTCCTATTTAGCATCGGCGGCTTTTCCGGTCTAATGTTAGCTATAACACCGTCTGACTTCCAGTATCATGACACCTATTTTGTAGTTGCTCACTTTCATTATGTAATCTTCGGTGGAACGATTACTGGTGCTTTTTGTGCTGTTTACTACTGGCTGCCTAAGTGGACTGGCCATATGTACGATGAAAAACTAGGCAAAATACATTTTTGGCTTACTGTGATTGGCATGAATATTACCTTTTTCCCACAGCATTTCTTGGGACTTGCTGGTATGCCACGTCGAATTCCTGACTATTCTCTACAGTTTACAGAGTTCAATATGATGTCTACTGGTGGCGCATTGCTATTAGGTCTATCTCAAATTTTATTTCTGTATATCGTAATGAAAGCTATCAAGGGTGGCGAAAAAGCGACCGATCAAGTTTGGGATGGTGCTGAGGGTCTTGAATGGACATTGCCTTCTCCTCCTCCCGCTCACACATTTACAACACCTCCACTGGTTAAGTAAATACAAGTGAAAAACAACCACGTATCTAAACCTTCCGCCGTTGAGTCAGATGGATTAACATCGGCTCAACAGTCGGGTATTCGTAAGACCGTTATTATCGCTGCTATATTTGTGGCAATTGTTTTTACTTGGTCAATCGTAGGTCGACTTTAAACGTGGAAAATACGGGGATAGCATCCAGTAACCGAAAAACAAGTCGTTGGCTGCTCTTGTTCGTTGTCGGAATGTTCGGGTTTGGCTACGCGCTAATACCGCTATATGATGTTTTTTGCGAAATCGTCGGTGTTAATGGTAAAGGTATCCAAATTGACACGTCTAATCAGTCTTTGGCAATCAACCGCGATAGAACGATTGCTGTAGAGTTTACGGGCTCTATCATGGGTGGCTTACCATGGGATTTTTCACCTGCAAAAAAAGTTTTTGTGCACCCTGGCGAAACTGTTCGAGTTGCCTATTTAGCAACAAACTTAGCATCCACTGACGTAACAGGTAAAGCCGTTCCAAGCATTTCACCAACCAAGGCGACAAGGTATTTTATTAAGGCTGAATGTTTTTGTTTCAACAATCAAACTTTAGCAGCTGATGAGCAGAAAGAAATGCCACTGGTTTTTAAAGTAGATAACGACATTCCGGAGTCTGTTAAAACCATTACATTATCTTATGCTTTTTTTCGGGCAGAGGAAACGGAAGCTGGCGATACGTCGAGCTAAGTAGAATTATTTTTTTGTATACTAAAACTAAATCAGAGGATTAGGTATGAGTGAACAAGGCTCCTACTATGTACCAGAAGGTACTAAATGGCCCACAATAACTTCGGCAGGAATATTTTGCTTGGCGTCAGGGTTTATAATGTTAATGAATGAAATCAACAATGCCTCCATTGTTATGCTGGTGGGCACCTTGATTCTTATCTACGTCATAGCCGGTTGGTTTGGAGAAGTTGCCGTTGAAAGTGAAAGCGGCACCTATTCAAAACAAGTAGATGTGTCGTTTAGAATGAGCATGGGTTGGTTTATTACTTCGGAAGTCATGTTTTTTGCGGCTTTTTTCGGAGCATTATTTTATACCCGAATGCTCTCGGTGCCGTGGTTAGCTGAAACAGAGCTGTTATGGCCCGGTTTTGAGAATATCTGGCCAACTGCAGGTCCTGGTGGTGCAGCTCATATTGGCGCGGATGCTCATCATGTTAATGAAGGTCAGTTTGCGACAATTGGTGCATGGGGACTGCCATTTTGGAATACTGTTATTCTTCTGGTTTCTAGTTTAACGGTAACTATTGCTCATCACGCCTTAATTGCGGGTAATCGCAGTAAGCTGAATATATGGCTTGGTATTACTGTTGTACTCGGTTGTATATTCTTATATTGCCAGATGCTTGAGTACACCCATGCATACGGAGAGTTAGGCTTAACTCTTGGCAGTGGCGTATATGGTGGAACGTTTTTCATGTTAACGGGTTTTCATGGTTTTCATGTAACGATAGGAACAATCTGTCTCGCCGTAATTATGTACAGATGTTTAATCGGACACTTTCGAGCAGATAATCATTTTGGATTTGAAGGGGTTGCTTGGTACTGGCATTTTGTTGATACTGTTTGGGTAATACTTTTCGTTTTCGTCTACGTTTTATAATTTAAGCACCACGGTTCTAAGCAAAGCGCTGCATTTTGCAGCGCTTTTTTATTGGTTGATTAATTCGAGTCAGTAGCAACGGGCAATGGAATTGTATTGCTGGGTTTAATTACTCCCGTTGAGACCCCAATAAACAATAGGGCTAGGAGCACAACCCAGATTCCAATTCGCCAGGAAAGTGCTTTTGCCATACTTTTTTTATCTCCTTTGAACATAAAATAAAGTGCGGAAAACAAGGCTATGACCATTGCGATCATCATTAGAATAATCAATACTTTTGTTAACACCACTAAACTCCTGTGAAAAATGTCTTCGGATTCTATCAGTAAGCCCTACCGCCATGACATCCAAATTTGTGTATAAATGGTTACCAGTCGTCGCGACGTTAGTCGGGGTGATCCTGTTTGCCAAGCTTGGCATGTGGCAACTTGATCGGGCAGCGGAAAAGACCCTTATGAAGGAAGCTTACGACATTCGGACAGCACTACCAGTAATCAACGTTGCTGCTGATCTGTTATCGATTAATCAAGACGAATATCGATATGCTGTTGTTGAGGGGTTTTACGAGTTTGATAAACAAATTTTAATTGATAATAAAATTATTAATGGTCGTGGTGGGTTAGATGTGATAACCCCAATAAAAATTATAGGTACGGATCGCCGTTTGTTGATCAATCGGGGGTGGACTCCTTGGAGTTTGGATCGCACCATCTTTAGAGAGTTTGATAATCCTAAAGGAAAAGTAGTTGTTCGTGGGTTATTAAAACGACCCTCTCAAGAGTACTTTACGTTATCACGGGTTTTGCCAGATGCATCTGACCAAGTGTGGCAAAATATGGACCTAGCTTTATATTCTGAGCTTAAGAACGTTGAAATTCAGCCGATGTTGTTATTGAGATCGCCAGATGAGACCGACGAGGGTCTTGAACGAATTCTTCCTGTATACACCGATACATGGATTGATAGGCACAAGGGCTACGCACTGCAATGGTTTGCTTTTGGGGTTATAGCATTAATGATCTTTGGTTATTTTCGTTTTTATAAAAGGGGTAAAGTGTGAGTTCATCATCAAAAATCGATAAAACTAAAGGTTCTATGATTCGGAGTCGACTTACTCTGATTGCTATCTTTTTAGTTTTCCTATCTCCTGTACTAGCGTCTTGGATTTATTTTAATTTCGCTGATAACCCAAGTCAAAAAAATAATGGTGAGTTATATCATCCGGCAAGGATGTTGTTGCCAGATTTGAAAATTGATTTAGTTGAGTCTAATTATCAGGGTGAGAGTCTTCGCGGCTTCTGGACTTTATTATATGTTAGCGATGGTGATTGCTCGGTTGAGTGTTTACAATTGCTTGACCAACTAAACCGAATTCGGTTAAGCACCGGTAAGAATATGCGACGAGTGCGTTTGTTATTTTTAACTGGATCTGATCTTGATGCTCATACCACTGAAGAAATAGTTAAGGTTTTCCCGGGAGCCATTGGGCGTTTGGATCAAGAAAATATTGAAGTAGCCAGAAAACAACTAAATATGTCCGATAATGTTGAGGAAGATGTTGATCGTTGGGTTTATCTTGTTGATCCAAATGGAAATTTAGTTTTGCGCTACGCACAGGAGGATGATCCGATTCTGATTCGTAGGGACCTCGCGCGATTATTGCGCGCTTCGCAGATCGGCTAACAAAAGTTAACTACTATAGGCATTCTAATGAGATCAACTGCAGAAACAACGACAGAAGTGGACGGAAAACAACTATCGTTATCACAGCTGGCAAAAGAATATTACGAGCTTACAAAGCCACGGGTAGTCGCTCTTATTATTTTTACCGCTGTGGTTGGCATGTTTTTGTCAACACCCGGTATGGTTGACCTTGATATATTGATTCTTGGCACGGTTGGTATTGGTTTAGCGGCGGCATCCGGTGCGGCGATGAATCAGATTCTAGACCGCGATGCTGATAGTGAAATGAAGCGAACGAGGAATCGTCCTCTGCCGAGCGGGCATATGAACGCCATGCAGGCTATGGTATTTGCCTGCATGTTATCTATGGTGTCCATGTTAATTCTCGCTATTTGGGTGAATACATTAACCGCCATTTTAACTTTCGCTTCAATGGTGGGATATGCTGTAATTTATACGGTTTTTCTGAAACGGGCGACTCCGCAAAATATTGTAATTGGTGGAGCCGCGGGGGCTATGCCGCCTGTCTTGGGTTGGACCGCAGTCACAGGTGAAATTAGCCACGATTCACTGCTGCTGTTTCTAATTATTTTCTGCTGGACACCTCCACACTTCTGGGCCTTGGCTCTTTATAGAGAGAAAGATTACGCTAAAGTCGGTATCCCGATGTTGCC
>Ga0213861_10001081_pt1 | contig 24296 bp, 24 predicted proteins | sample PICome_4_FD_160110 | JGI IMG/M metagenome (GOLD analysis project Ga0213861, IMG submission 160110) | Coastal seawater microbial communities near Pivers Island, North Carolina, United States - PICO131 | ecosystem: Environmental > Aquatic > Marine > Coastal | place: USA: North Carolina... | reverse complement strand
GCTAAGTCTGCTAAGACCTTTCTATTAAGAGATATGTTATTCGACTTAAGTTTAAACATAAACTCGTTATAAGACAAACCGTGTTGATGAGCAGCAGCATTAATTCTCATAACCCATAAAGATCTAAAGTTTCTCTTTTTAGTTTTTCTGTCTCTATACGCGTATTGAAGTGCTTTTTCAACAGCATTTTTTGCTACTGTCCATACATTTTTTCTTCTTCCAAAGTATCCTTTAGCCTGTTTAATTATTTTTTTTCTTCTTGCTCTTGAAGCAACTGAATTTACTGATCTTGGCATAGCTAGTAATTTATTTTAATCTTAATTGTCTTTTAATACTGTTTTCATCACTTTCATGGACAAGTCCAAAGTGAGTTAGCCTTAATTTTCTCTTTTTTGATTTTTTTGTCAAAATATGATTCTTAAAGGCGTGCTTTCTTTTTATTTTACCTGATCCAGTTACTTTGAACCTTTTCTTTGCACTGGATTTTGTTTTCATTTTAGGCATAATTCCTGTTTTTAATTCTTTTTAGGTTGTATAAACATTATCATTCTTTTTCCTTCTAGCTGCGGCATTTGCTCAACCGTCCCAAGTTCTTCAAGATCCTGAGCTAATCTAAGTAGCAAAATTTGACCTTGTTCTTTAAAAATAATCGATCTTCCTTTAAAAAATACAAATGCTTTTAATTTAGCACCCTCATTTAAAAATTTCTCTGCATGTTTCTTTTTAAACTGATAATCATGTTCATCTGTTTGAGGTCCAAATCTAATTTCTTTTACAACGATTTTTGTTGCTTTTGATTTTAATGCTTTGTCCCTTTTTTTCTGTTCATATAAGAACTTCTTATATTCTAGAATTTTACATACAGGTGGAGAAGCTTTTGGAGAAATTTCAACTAAGTCTAACTCAAGATTTCTTGCAATTCTTAAGGCCTCATTTGTTGAATATACTCCTACATCAACATTATCACCTACAAGTCTAACTTCATGAGCAGTTATTTTTGTATTGATTTTATGAGGATCTTCTTTTATTACTCTACTGAATCTCCTATTCGATCTTCTTCTTCTTATTGCTATAACAACTATTTTTTAATTAATATTAAATTTTGGGATACAATCAGAAATTTCTTTTTTGATTATATCAATAAATTTTTCAATTCTCATTTCACCTAGGTCATCACCATGATGTCTTCTTATGGAAATTGTGTTGTTTTTTACTTCATTTTCACCAACAACAATCATAAAAGGAATCTTATTTATTTCAGATTCTCTAATTTTTTTCCCAACAGTCTCATTTCTATCATCTAAGTGCGCGCGAATTTCGTCATTTTCTAAGATATTTAAAACTTTTTCACCATAATTTTTAAAGTTCTCACTAACAATTAAGATTTCAACTTGAATTGTTGCAAGCCATAATGGGAAAACTCCAGCTGTATGTTCAAGTAGAATTGCTACAAATCTTTCCATACTTCCAAACGGAGCTCTATGAAGCATAACGGGTCTTAAATCATTATTATTACTGCCTTTATAAGTAAGTTCAAATCTTTCAGGAAGGTTGTAGTCAACCTGAATAGTTCCAAGTTGCCAACTTCTGCCTAGTGCATCTTTAACCATAAAATCAAGCTTTGGACCGTAAAAAGCTGCCTCTCCATATTCAATTTTATAATCTAGCTCTTTTTCTTTTGCAGCATTTAATATTGCTTTCTCAGCTATATTCCAATTTTCTTTAGTTCCTATATACTTTTCTGGATTATCTGGGTCTCTTAATGATACTTGAGCATAAAATTCACTGAATCCTAAAGATTTAAATACATAAAGTACTAAATCAATTGTGTTTTTAAACTCTGAGTCAACTTGTTCAGGTGTACAAAAAATATGTGCATCATCTACTGTAAAACCTCTTACTCTACTTAATCCATGAAGTTCTCCACTCTGCTCATACCTATAAACAGTTCCAAACTCAGCTAGCCTAAGAGGGAGATCTCTGTAACTTAAAGGTTTAGAATTAAAAATCTCACAGTGATGTGGACAATTCATAGGTCTAAGCATAAAGATTTCACTATCATTTGGAGTTAGAATAGGCTGAAAGCTATCTTCACCGTACTTATCATAATGGCCAGATGTTACATAAAGTTCTTTTGAACCAATATGAGGTGACATCACCTTTTTATAACCTGCTTTTTTTTGAGCATCTTCAAGAAATCTTTGTAGGCGATCTCTAAGTTCAGTTCCTTTTGGTAACCAAAGTGGGAGTCCTTGTCCAACTTTCTTTGAAAAAGTGAATAACTCAAGTTCTTTACCTAATTTTCTATGATCTCTTTCTTTTGCTTTTTCAACTAACTCAAGATATTCGATTAGAAGTTTTTGTTTAGGAAAAGAGATACCATAAATCCTTGTGAGTTGGTTGTTTTTTTCATCTCCTCTCCAGTATGCTCCTGCAATATTAAGCAGTTTTACAGCTTTAACAATACCGGTAGATGGAATATGTCCACCTCTACATAAATCACTAAAATCAGAATGGTCACAAAAGGTAATAGTTCCATCATCTAGTCCTTGAATTAATTCAATTTTATATTGATTTTCTTCTTTATTATAAAATTCAATAGCCTCCTCCTTAGACATTGATTTCATGTTAAACTGGCTATCAGTTCTTGCAAATTCTAAAAATTTTGATTCAATTTTTTGAAAATCATTTTCTGAAATACTATCTCCATTAAAATCTACATCATAATAAAAACCATTTTCGATTGAAGGTCCAATTGTTAATTTAGATTTTGGATAGAAAAATTTTATTGTTTGGGCTAATATGTGAGCTGAAGAATGCCAAAATGCTTGTTTACCTTCTTCATCATCCCAAGTATAAAACTTTATATTTCCATCAACATCTAATTTTGTTTCAAGTTCACAAGTTTCTTTGTTAAATGAGGCTGATATTACTTTTCTAGCCAATCCTTCACTAATACTCTTGGCTACATCAATAACCTTAGTTCCTTTTTCAAACTTTTTTACTGAACTATCTGGAAAAATTATACTTATCATAATCTGATATAAGATTCAAAAATAAATCAATTTAATTTATTCTTTGGTCCTAATGTTCCATTTAATATGTTAACTATACCCCTATACCCATAAAATATTGCCAATAAAAGCAAAATAGCTCCTATAATTAGAACATATATAAAAAATGGGTGATCTTGATTATTAAAGGCTTGAGATACAATAACAGGTGCTATAAAGCAAAGAGATATTCCAATGAAAACTTGAATAAATCCTTTTCTTAAAAATTTATTCATTTGAATAATTGTCAATTACTGATCTAATACTCTTATGTTTAGTTATTAGTCTATCTGCTTTTTCTGCATCGATATCTAATTCTTCCATAATTATTCTTTTAGCTCTTTTGTTTAGTTTGGCATTAGTCATCTGCATATCAATCATTTTATTTCCTCTAACATGACCGTCAAGGATCATTGATATAGTTGAAATCATATTTAAGATAAGTTTCTGAGCTGTACCAGCTTTAAGCCTTGAACTACCTGTTAAAAATTCAGGTCCCACAATTACTTCAATTTTATTATCTGCATATTTAGATAGGGGTGAATTTTCATTACAAACAATACATCCTGTTGAGATGTTATTTTTTTGACATTGTTTTAATCCACCAATAACATATGGAGTTGTTCCAGAGGCAGCTATACCGATTACAAAATCATTAGAATTGATATTGTGTTTAGATAAATCCTTCCAAGCTTGATTTAAATCATCTTCTGCCATTTCAATAGAACTGTAAAGAGCTGGAATTCCTCCAGCTACTATACCTACTACTTTTTCAGGAGGTGTGCCAAATGTTGGAGGGCATTCTGAGGCATCCAAAACTCCAAGCCTTCCACTTGTTCCGGCACCAATATAAAATAATCTTCCTCCATCTTTAATTTTAGGTTCTATTTGTTTTATTAATTCAACAACCTTTGGAAGAACTTTATTTACAGCTTTTAGTGCGATATTGTCTTCTTGATGCATTGCAGCTACAAGCTCGGTTATAGACTTTTTTTCTAAATCTTTATGTTTGGAGTTTTGTTCTGTAACCTTAATAAATTTCATTATACTTATAAACTAAGCTTTTTATTAAGATTATTTTTCAATTCATCTAAAAATTGCTGAGTCGTAAGGAAATTTGAGTCTACAAGATCATCTCTGAAAACAAGTAGTGCAAGATCTTTAGTCATTTTACCATCTTCAACAGTTTCAATACAAACTTCTTCAAGAGTTTTACAGAAGTTTATAAGATCTTGATTATCATCAAGCTTACCTCTGTGCATTAGTCCTCGAGTCCATGCAAAAATTGATGCTATTGGATTAGTAGAGGTCTGTTCACCTTTTTGATGTCTTCTAAAGTGTCTAGTAACAGTTCCGTGAGCAGCTTCTGCTTCAAGAGTTTTTCCATCTGGAGTTACTAATGTAGAAGTCATTAATCCAAGAGAACCAAATCCTTGAGCAACAATATCTGACTGAACATCTCCATCATAGTTCTTACAAGCCCATACAAAACCACCTTTCCATTTAATAGCAGCTGCAACCATATCATCAATTAATCTATGTTCATAGGTAATGTTTTCTTTTTCAAATTTATCTTTGAATTCATTTTCAAAAACTTCTTGAAAAATATCTTTAAATCGACCATCATATGCTTTAAGAATAGTATTTTTAGTTGAAAGATATAGAGGCCATCTTTTTGTAATAGCCATATTCATACATGATCTTGCAAATCCATAAATAGAAGAGTCAATATTGTACATTGACATTGCTATTCCGTCTTCTTCAAAATTATATACTTCCCATGTCTTAGCCTCACTTCCATCTTGAGGTGTAAATTTCATTTCAAGTTTTCCAGGACCATGAGTTGTAACATCAGTTGCTCTATATTGATCACCAAAAGCGTGTCTTCCAATACAAATCGGTCTTGACCATCCTTGAACATATCTTGGAATAGACCTACAAATAATAGGCTCTCTAAATACGGTACCACCGACGATGTTTCTGATAGTTCCATTAGGAGACTTATACATTCTGTTTAGTGAGAATTCTTCAACTCTTTGTTCATCGGGAGTTATTGTAGCACATTTGATACCAACATTATATTTTTTAATAGCATTTGCTGCATCAACTGTTATTTGGTCATCAGTTTTATCTCTTGATTCAATTCCTAAATCATAATAGATTACATCTAAGTCAATGTAATCTAGAATTAACTTCTCTTTTATAAACTTCCAGATGATTCTAGCCATTTCATCACCATCAATTTCTACTATGGGATTGGCTACTTTAATTTTTGACATAAGATTTATGCTTCTTTAATCCTAGCTTTTTTTCCTCTAAGTTCTCTGAAGTAATAAATTCTGGATTGTCTAACCTTACCTTTCTTATTAACTTCAATTTTCTTTAAACCAGGCATGTTAATTGGGAAAATTCTTTCAACTCCAACGGTTCCAGACATTTTTCTTATAGTAAAAGTCTTAGATTGTCCACTTCCTTTAACTTGAATCACAACACCTTTGAATGACTGAGGTCTAACTTTGTCACCTTCTCGTATTTCAATTGTAACAGTTAATGTGTCACCGGATGAAAATGAAGGAAAATCATTTTTATTGATAAGTTTTTCTTGAACTAAATTTACTAAAGAATCCATTGAAATTTTTTTTAATTAGTTTGATTAATTTCAAACACGCGCAAAAATAAACCTTTTTTATTCATTATCAAAAAGATTTGGCCTAAGTAATCTAGTTCTTTCTAAAGATTTTTCATCATTCCACTTTTGGATTTCTTTATCATTACCTGATAAAAGAACCTTTGGGACACTAAGACCTTTATATATCTCAGGTCTAGTATAAATTGGAGGAGATATAAGATCGTCTTGAAAAGTATCAGATAGAGCTGAAGATTCATCACCAATAATACCAGGTAGAAGCCTTATTATTGAATCACATAACACTGCAGCAGGTAACTCGCCTCCTGAAACTACGAAATCACCAACTGAAATTTCCTTAGTTACTAGGAATTCTCTTACTCTGTGGTCAATACCTTTATAATGTCCACAGATAATTATAATATTTTTTAAAGTTGAAAAATAATTTGATTTTTTTTGATTTAATAAATCACCATCAGGAGTAAGATAAATTATTTCATCATAAACAGTATCTTTTTTTAAATATTCAATACACTTGTCTATAGGTTCTATTTTTATTAACATACCTGGAAACCCTCCGTATGGGTAATCATCCACTTTTCTTGAATTATCTGCATAATCTCGAAGATTGTGTGTCCTAATTTCAACTTTCTTAGAGTCAATAGCTTTTTTAATAATTGAAAAAGAATTAAGATTTTCAAATACTTCAGGAAATAAAGTTAATACATCTATTCTCATTAGTTAGAGCTCTTTTTTAATACTACAGTAGTAGTTTTAGTTTTATTATCCCTTACGTATTTTACTTCAACTTTGTCACCTGGTCTTTTTGAAGATAAATATCCTGATAAATCTGAAAATCGATTTATTTTAAAACCATCAATTGATTTAATAATATCCCCTCTTTTAAGTCCAGCTGAATCTGCTCCAAAACCAACCTCAATTTCATCAATATAAAACCCTTCTGTTTCACTAATATTTAGTTGCCTTGAATATGGAGAATTTAAAGCCACCCCTCTCACTCCAAGTAAGCCTTTTTGAACATCTCCATACTCTAATAAATCTTCAAATATTTTCCTAACTGTGTTACTTGGTACGGCAAAAGAATATCCAACATAACCTCCAGTCATTGATTGGATAAGTGTGTTAATCCCTATTAACTCACCTTCGATATTAACAAGAGCTCCACCACTATTTCCAAAGTTTACAGCAGCATCAGTTTGAATAAATGATTGATTTTTTTGATCGTATTCATTTAAATCTCTTGATTTAGAACTAATAATTCCGGCAGTAACTGTTGAATTTAAGTTATAAGGATTTCCTACTGCAAGAACCCATTCCCCAATAAGTGTTGAATCTGAGTCACCAAAAAATATATAATCTAAACTCTTATCTGAATCAATTTTTAAAACGGCAATATCATAAATTTCATCAAAACCAATAATTACAGCTTCATATTCTTTATTGTCATTTGTTGTCACAATGACTTCGCTTGAATTTTCAATTACATGATAATTGGTTACTATATAACCATCTGGTGATATAATTACTCCAGAGCCAGTACCAACTTTTTTTCTTGAATCATCACCATAAAAAAATTGTAAAGCCCAACTATCATTGTCCTCAACTATACTTGTGTTTTTAACATGAACAACTGCATCTATTGATTTACTTGCTGCAAAAGTTAAATCTGGAAGAGATGAGGAGGAGGTTATGTTCCTTTGATTAGAAATTTTGTTAAGTGAATACTGAGGTATAATTTCAGTTTCATAGGATACTTCATAATTATTTTGCTTAGTTGTAACTAGACTATTAAAAATGAAAAAAGTTATGGTTGAACACACAACAGAAATAAGAAGAATTTTAATGATTGATTTCATTTTTTTAAGGTAAAAATAATATATTAAATTTTTAATATTTATATTTTAACTATTGTTTAACTAGAGTATTATGAATTTAAAGCTTAGAGCCCTTGAGCCAAATGATTTAGAGTTGATTTATGAGGTAGAAAATGATAAATCATTGTGGGTCTATTCAAATACTGCTTCACCTTTTTCTAGACATACTCTTAAGAAATTTATAGAGAATTCTCACCTAGATATTATTGAGCATAAGCAGTTAAGATTGGTAATAACTGATGATGAACAATCATATGGTTTTATAGATTTATATGATTATGACTTTATAAATAGAAGAGTAGGTGTAGGTATAATTATTTTTAAAAAGTATAGATCTAAAGGAATAGGGTTAAGTTCGTTGCAACTAACTGAAAATTATTTACTTGAACATGTACCTATTCATCAAGTATATGCAAATATTTCGTCTACAAATAAAGAAAGTATCTCACTTTTTGAAAAAAGTAAATATGTTAACGTAGGTTTGAAAAAAGATTGGATATTTTACAACAATAAATTTAATGATGAGTTGTTATTTCAAAAAATTTTAAATAAATGAAAGTCTTAAAAATAATTATACCAATTATTATTCTTCTGTCAGTTCTGGCTTTTGACTATTATAATAAGTTTTATAAAGAAAACACAAACTTTGATGGGGAGGCTATATTTCTCTATGTTGTAGAAGAAGACTCACTGGCTTTTTCAGATTCAATTTCAAAATATATTAAAAATGAAAAAACTTTCTATAAAGCTGCACAAAGACTAGATTATTTAGACAATATAAAAACTGGAAGATTCAAAATATCTAAAGGTGTTGGAAACAAAGAACTGATAACTTCATTAAAATATGCAAACACTCCCTTAACAGTAACTTTTAATAATCAAGAAAGAGTTGAAAATTTAGCAGGGAGACTAGCAAGTCAGGTTTATGCTGATAGTATATCTTTGATTAGAGCTTTTACTGATGAAAAATTTTTGAAAGAGAATGGATTCAACAAAGAAAATATATTATCAATTTTTATTCCTAATTCATATGAGGTTTATTGGAATGCTGAACCTAACCAAATCAGAGATAAAATGTTTTCCGAATATCAAAAATTCTGGAATGATAATAGAATTCAAAAAGCTAATAAAATTGGTTTATCAAAACTTGAAGTAACTAATCTTGCATCAATTGTCCAAAAAGAGAGTGTAAAAATTGATGAGCGACCAACTATTGCAGGTGTATATATAAATAGGCTTAATAAACGAATGAGACTTCAGGCAGACCCAACAGTTATTTATTCAATTAAAGATTATTATAAAAACTTTGATACAATTATTAGAAGAGTTTTATACAGAGATTTAAGATTAAAATCAAGATATAATACTTATCGTATTAATGGTCTTCCCCCAGGGCCAATTACAATGCCAGATATATCAGCTATTGATGCAGTGCTTAACTATGAGAAACATAATTATATATTTTTTGTAGCTGATCCTTATAATAGAGGTTATCATTTATTTGCTAGAAATTTAACTGAGCATAACCGAAATAAAAAAGTATATACTAGATGGCTTAATAACAGGGGAATATACAGGTAATTTAGTTAGAAAGTTTCTGATTCAAATCTTCAACATACTTTCTGAATTGTTTATCAGTAAAGCTAAGATTATCAACAGTTTTACATGCATGTAGGACAGTTGCATGATCTCTTCTTCCAATTTGTGTACCTATACTAGCTAATGAAGCTTTAGTGAATTTTTTAGCAAAGTACATAGCAATTTGTCTAGCTTGAACTATATGTCTTTTTCTAGTTTTAGATTGTAGAGTTTGAATATCCATTTGGAAGTAATCAGAAACAACTTTTTGGATATAATCTATAGACACCTCTCTTCTGTTATTCTTAACAAATTTATTAATAACCTCTTTAGCTAATTCTACAGTTATTTCAGCTTTATTAAAGGATGATTGAGCTATTAATGAAATGATTGCACCCTCTAGCTCTCTTACATTAGAATTAATATTCTTAGCAACAAATTCAATTACATCATCTTGTATCTCAACACCATCTCTGTATAGTTTGTTTTTTAGAATTGAAACTCTAGTTTCAAAATTAGGATTTTGAAGCTCTGCAGATAACCCCCACTTAAATCTAGATAAGAGTCGTTGTTCTATGTCTTGCATGTCAATCGGAGCTTTATCTGAAGTTAAAATAACTTGCTTGCCATTTTGATGCAAATGATTAAAAATATGGAAGAATACATCTTGAGTTCCAGATTTACCTGAAAGAAATTGAACATCATCAACAATTAAAACATCTATTACTTGATAAAAATGAATAAAATCATTTCTAGTATTTTTTTTGACTGAATCAACATACTGTTGAGTAAATTTTTCTGCAGATATATATAAGACTGTTTTATCTGGATACTTTTGTTTGATATCAACTCCAATAGCATGAGCTAAGTGAGTTTTACCTAATCCAACCCCTCCATATACAAGAAGAGGATTGAATGATGTTCCTCCTGGTTTGGTTGAAACAGCAATTCCTGCAGATCTAGCAAGTCTGTTTGAATCACCCTCTAAGAAATTTTCAAAAGTATAGTTTGGATTTAATTGAGATTCAATCTGTAGATTCCTAATACCTGGTATTACGAATGGATTTTTTAATTCAGATGCAAAAGTGCTAAATGGAGATTCAATAGATTGTGATTTTATACTAGAACTTGAAGAGCTAGGAATTTTCTCGGTAAATGGCATCTTATTACCGAAAGTATTTTCCATCTTGATTATATATACAAGTCTAGCATCAGACCCTAGTTCTTTTGTAAGAGCCATACGTAATATTTTTACATAGTGCTCTTCAAGCCATTCATAAAAAAATTTACTAGGTACTTGAATACTCAAAACATCATTAGTAAGCTTAACTGGTATTATGGGTTCAAACCATGTTTTATATGCCTGTGGTTGGATATTATCCTTAATAAAGGATAAACAATTGTTCCATGCTGCAGAAGGTGTTTGACTCATTTTTTATTAGCTAGATATTAATTGAATATATTTATGAAATATTGTTTTAGGTTGAATGCAAATATTATTTAAAAAAAGTGAAAAAAAAATATGATTTACTATTGATTATTAATTTTTTTTTAGTTAAAATCAAGTTAGATAATTTTGTAGGAAAATTTAGATTTTCCTTCATAAAACCTATCAAATGAACTATACATCAGATAAAATTAAAGTTAGATATAATGAAACAGATCAAATGGGAATTGTTCACCACAGTAATTATTTGAAATTTTTTGAATTGGCAAGAATTGAATGGCTTGAAAAACTAAATATGCCTTATGAAGAAATTGAAAGTAATAATATTATTTTACCAGTAGTTAAATGTGAATTAAAATTTATAAAACCATTAATTTTTGGTGATATTTTTTTTATTAAAGTTTTCTGTTCTAAGAAACCAACTTCTACAATTGAGTTTACATATGAAATTTTTAATGACAAAAATGAAATAACAACAGAAGGTAAAACATCTCTTGCATTTGTTGATTCATTGACAAGAAAACCACTTAGATGCCCAAATATGATAGGTAAACTTTTTGAATAATTATTTGTCAAGAATATATAGGTAATCATTACCACTATTAAATTGTTTAAAGTTATTAAAATCAATTTTAGGGCTTTGTATACCATTTTCTAGATTTTTTATTCCTTTAAATACTCTTATTGAGTCCCATAAATCATTATCAAGAAATTTTTTAATTGTTTTAGTCCCACCCTCAACTATCACTGATTGAATCTTCATCTCATATAAAACATTTAAAATAAAGTCCATTTTATCAAAATTGATTATTCTTACATTTTCACTAATTGAACTATTCTCATTTTTCGATAATATTATAGTTTTTGAATCTTTTGAAAATATATTAGAGTTAACAGGAACTCTACAATTTGGATCTAATACAATTCTAATAGGATTTTTTCCTTTTACTAACCTAGTAGTAAGCTTAGGGTTGTCATCTATTATGGTTTGAACACCAACTAAAATTGAATCTTCTTCTTTTCTCCAAGTATGAGATAATTTTAGCGAGTGATCTCCTGAAATTTTAAAGACTTCTCTTTGACTTTTAATTGGACTAATAAAACCATCCTTTGACTCTGCCCATTTTAAAATTATATATGGTCTTTTAAGTTTATGGTATGTAAAAAATCTTTTATTTAAATAATCACATTCATCTTTTAAAACTCCGTACTCCACATTACAACCATTATCCTTAAGTCTTTGAATACCTCCTCCTGCAACCATGCTATTAGTGTCTATTGAACCGACAATTATATTTTGTATTTTATATTTAATAATTAAATCAGTACATGGTGGAGTTTTTCCAAAGTGATTACATGGCTCCAGATTAACATAAAGTGTAGATTCTTTTAGAAGGTCTTTATTTTCAACGCTGTTAATCGCATTTACTTCAGCATGTTTACCTCCATACCTTTTATGTGAACCTTCTCCAATAATTTTATTTTCATGAACTATAACACAGCCAACTAATGGATTGGGATAGGTATTACCTATTTCTTTTGATGCAATTTCAATACACCTTTTCATATATTTTATGTTGTACTCCATGATTACTAATAAAATTAGAATTGTAAATTTAAGCCAAAAAGCTTAACCATGTTGATAAGACCAATCAATGAATCTGATAATAAATCCTTATCAGTTATACTTAGAGAAGTATTAATTGAAATGCAAATACCAAAAAAAGGTTCTGCATATGAGGATCCTGAACTTGATAATATGTTTTTGACTTATCAATTACCCAGGTCAAAATACTTTGTAGTAGAGGAGAATGGTTCAATATTGGGTGGTGCAGGAATAAGCCCACTAAAAGATGGTGATGAAGATATTTGTGAACTTCAAAAAATGTATTTTCATAAATCTCTTAGAGGAAGAGGAATTGGTGATAAAATGATACAGATTTGTATAGATTTTGCTATTGAATCTGGTTTTAAAAAATGCTATATAGAAACAATGCCTAATATGCTGAAAGCTCAAAAACTATATTTAAAAAAGGGATTTAAATATTTAGATAATCCTCTTGGGAATACAGGTCATAATGCTTGTCCCGTGTGGTTGATAAAAAATATAATATGACGATTATAGAGTTGCGAAATGTTTATAGAAAGGGACTAAAGCTTTCCAATAATGAATGTGATTTTATCTATAAGATAATTTTAAAAGAATTATGTGGCATAGATCCTATTAAAATTGCTTTAGATCCTTATCATTTATTAAATCAAGATTCTCAAAATATTTTAATAGACAGCCTAAACCAAATCTCCAAAAATTATCCTCTTGATTACATAATTAATAAAAAAAATTTTTATGGATATGATTTTTATGTAGATGAAAACGTTTTAATTCCTAGGCCAGAGACAGAAGAGCTAGTTCAATGGGTTCTTGAGGATAATAAAAACAATAATAAATCAAAAAAACTCATTGATTTATGTTCTGGGTCAGGTTGTATTGGAATTACAATCACTAAAGAAGATAAATATATGGATGTTACATTATCAGATGTTTCTGAAAAAGCCCTAGATATTTGTAATAAAAATAGAATTAATCTTAAGTCTTCTGTTAAAATAATAAAACTTGATCTTAACTCGAATTTTATATCTCAAAATAAATATGATATAATAGTCTCAAATCCGCCTTATCTTAGTCTAAAAGAAGCTAAAGAAATCGGTGAAAATGTTAAATTTGAACCAGAAATAGCTTTATTTGCTCCAATTAACAAACCTCTTCATTTTTATCAAAAAATTATTGAGTTTGCATTAATTAATTTAAATAAAAAAGGTCAAATTTATCTAGAAATAAACCCAGTTTTTATTGAAGATTTTAATCAATTATTATCAGATTTTAATCTAAATGATGTTAACTTTAGAGATGATTTTAGAGGTAAAAAAAGATTAGTAAAAGTATCATTTTAATATGAGTAAAATTAGATCTAGAATTTTAGAATTAAGAAATCTTATTACAGAACATAATCATAATTATTATGATCTTGATAAAAATTTAATTTCTGATTTTGAGTATGATAAATTGATTAATGAGTTGATCAAACTTGAAAATCAACATCCTGAATTCTATGATGAAAATTCACCTTCAAAAAGAGTAGGAGGAGGACTTTCTGATAAATTCGATTCAGAATCACATATTTTTCCAATGTTTTCTCTAGATAATACTTACTCGGATGCTGAACTTGAAGCATGGTATAAAAGAATTATTAAGATTATTGATGTGGAAGATTTTGAGTTTTGTTGTGAATTAAAATACGATGGAGCTTCCGTAAATCTTCTATATGAAAATGGTAATCTTATTAGAGGGCTTACACGAGGAGATGGTTCCCAGGGTGATAATATCACTAATAATATTAAAACTATCAATTCTATTCCACTTAAATTAAAAGACAAATCCTTTCCAAATAAATTTGAAATTAGAGGGGAGATAATAATACCTAAAAATTCTTTCAATTCACTTAATAAAAAACGAGAGCAAATGGGTCTGCCATTGTTTATGAATCCAAGAAATACTGCTTCAGGTAGTATTAAGCTTTTAGATTCTAAAGAAGTTGCTAGACGACCCTTAGAATGTTTTCTTTACTCTGTTGTTTCAAAAGATGAACTTATAGATAATCACTCTGAGTTATTAAATAAAGCTAGAGATGTTGGATTTAATATTCCTTGTTATGAAAAGGTTGTTAATGATTTAGATGGTGTTAAAAAATATATTCAATATTGGGATAAGAATAGACATTCTCTGCCATTTGAAATCGATGGGATAGTATTAAAGGTAAATAGTATTAAATATCAAAATATGTTAGGTTTTACCTCTAAATTCCCAAGATGGGCAATTTCTTATAAATTTAAGGCAGAGAACTTAGCTACTAAATTAGAATCAATCTCATTTAATGTTGGTAGAACAGGAGCTATCACACCAGTTGCAAACCTTAAACCTGTTTTGATTTCAGGATCGACTATAAAAAGAGCTTCGCTTCACAGTTATGATCAGATGATGAAGTTTAGGTTAAGATTTAATGATACTGTATTTGTTGAAAAGGGAGGTGAAATAATCCCTAAAATAACAGGAATTGATATTAATAATCGTGGACTTGAAAAAGATGAAATATCATTCCCTTTAAACTGTCCAGAGTGTGAAACGGAATTGATAAAACTAGAAACTGAAGCTAACTTTTTTTGTCCAAATAAAAATAATTGTAGACCTCAAGCAATTGGAAGAATTCAACACTTCGCTTCAAAAAAGGCAATGAATATTGACGGCTTGGGTGATGAAACAATAAAACTTTTGTATGATAAAGGTCACATAGTTGATATATCAGATATTTATAACCTAGACTATGAAGCTATCTCAAATTTTGAAGGTCATGCTAAGAAATCAATTGAAAATCTTAGAAATGGAATTGAAGAGTCTAAGTCGAAATCATTCCAGAAAGTTTTATATGGTTTGGGGATTAGATATGTTGGAGAGTCTGCTTCAAAAACAATTTTGAAACAAATTAAGTCTATAGATGAACTAATATCCTTAGATATAGAATCACTATCGTCAATTGATGAAATTGGCGACAAAACAGCTTCAAGTATTTTAGATTTTTTTAATGATTTTGATAATTTGAATCTAGTAAATAGACTTAAATTATCAGGTTTAAATTTTACTAACGATACATTAAGTCCAAAATCTTCAAGCTTATCTAATCTTGTATTTGTTATTTCTGGTGTTTTTGAAATTCACAGTAGAGAAGGGTTGAAAAAAATAATTGAACAAAATGGAGGTAAAATTAGCTCTTCTATTAGTTCTAAGACTAATTATCTTGTTGCTGGTAAAAATATAGGTCCCTCAAAATTCAACAAAGCAAATGAACTAGGAGTGCCAGTTATTAATGAAGTATCATTAATTGACTTAATTTCATAAACTTATATTAAATTTGCCAAAATACTCAACATTAAATATGTACAGATTTTCTTTTTTATTAATAATTATTCTTTTCATGTCTTCATGTAATGACTATCAGAAATTATTAAATAGTCCTGAAAATGAGGCTGATAAATATACAGCTGCCGAAGAATACTATGATAATGGAGAATTTAGAAGAGCAAATGCTCTATTTGAACAAATAATTCCTTCATATAGAGGGAAACCCCAAGGTGAAAGATTAGTATACTTTTTTGCAAATTCTTTTTTTGAAACAAAAATTTACTACTCAGCTGCTATTCAATTTGAGAATTTCATTAAATCATATCCCAATAGTCAAAGAATTCAAGAAGCATATTTTATGGAAGCTAAATCATATTACATGCTTTCACCGCTTTACACTCTTGATCAGGATGATACATATACGGGAATAGATAAACTACAAGTTTTTATTAATAGATTCCCTAACAGTGAATATGTTGCTGAAGCTCTAGAGTTAATGCAAGAGCTGCAAAATAAATTAGAGAAAAAAGAATTTGAGGTTTCTAAACAATATTACACTATTAGAGACTTTAACTCTGCTATTAAATCATTAGATAATTTTATAGCAGATAATCCTGGAACAATTTTCAGGGAAGAAGCACTATATTATAGGTGGCTATCTCAATATGAGATTGCGGTAAATAGTATAGAGGCTAGAATAAATGAGAGAGTTACTGAGCTAGAAAGATCGCTCAACAACTTTTTAAGATACTATCCTGACACAATTTTCATTGAAGATTTGTCAGATAAAATCAATATTGCAAAACAACTTTTATAAACAAACTAATGAATAAATACAGAAACACTAACGCTGCAAATACAACAAAAACTTACAATAAGCACGAGATAGAAGATCCAACTAATAATATTTATGAGGCAATCTCAATAATTTCTAAAAGGTCAAGTCAAATTAATTCTGAAATTAAAAAGGAACTTCACGATAAACTTGATGAATTTGCTACACACAATGACAGCTTAGAAGAAATATTCGAAAATAAAGAACAAATTGAAGTTTCCAGGTTCTATGAAAAACTTCCTAAGCCTTATGCAATTGCTGTTCAAGAATGGTTAGATGATAAAATTTACTTCAGAGATACTGATTCTGAAAGTGAGCAATAAACTTCTATAATATGAGTGTTTTAGCTCAGAAAAATATTTTAATAGGAGTTTCAGGAGGAATAGCTGCATACAAGATACCATTGTTGATTCGACAACTTACTAAGCTAGACTCTAATATTAAAGTTGTAATGACCCCATCATCAAAAGAGTTTGTTACACCTTTAACTTTATCAACGGTATCTAAAAATGATGTATTCTCAGAATTTACTACTCAAAAAAATAATAATCCTTCATGGAACAATCATGTTGATCTTGCTGAATGGGCTGATATTTTTATTATAGCACCAGCAACTTCAAATACAATTTCTTCAATGGCTAATGCAAGATGTGATAATCTCCTTTTGGCTTGCTTCTTATCATCTAACTGTCCAGTCTTTGTTGCTCCTGCAATGGATCTTGAAATGTTTAAAAACAGTCTAAACCAAGACAATATAAAAAAATTAAAAGATAATTCTACAGATGTTTTGCCAGTTGGCACTGGATCTTTAGCAAGTGGTCTAGAGGGAGAGGGTAGAATGCTTGAGCCTAATGAAATAATTCATTACGTAGAAAATAAAATTAAGGATACTCTACCATTAAGCAATTTAAATTTTTTAATTACTGCTGGCCCAACTCATGAAAAAATTGATCCAGTTAGATATATTGGAAACAGTTCGTCTGGTAAAATGGGATATAATCTTGCTCAAAAAGCTGTTGAGCTTGGCGCTAATGTTACTTTAATTATTGGTCCTACAAATCTTCCTATGGATCTTAAAAATATAAAAACTATAAGGGTTGAGGATTCTCAAGAAATGTTTAATGAGACAATTAAATTATTTGACAGTTCAGATGTGGTAATTTGTTCTGCTGCCATTTCTGATTTCAAGCCTGTAAAAGTTCAACAAAATAAAATTAAAAAGGAAAAAGGTTTAGATTCAATTAAACTAGAACCTACCATTGACATATTAAAGAAATTAGGTAGTATTAAAACTTCACAATATCTTGTCGGATTTGCTCTTGAGACTGATAATATCATTGAGAATGCAAAAAATAAATTAAAATCAAAAAATCTTGATGCAATAGTCGTTAATAAAATTGATGATTTTAATCCAATTTCAAGTGACTATAATCAAATTGATTTTATAAATTCAACTTTAGAATTAACTTCATTTGATAAAAAGTTAAAGTCAGATGTTTCGGTTGATATTTTGAACCAGATTATAAAGAATGTTAAAGACACTTAAAATTAATAATTATGCTTTAATAGACTCAATTGAAATTTCTTTCGATATGGGTATGACATCTATTACTGGTGAAACAGGTGCTGGTAAGTCAATAATTTTAGGAGGCCTTTCTATGGTTCTAGGTTCTAGAATTGACAACTCAAAAATCATAAATAAGAATAAAAAATGTTTTGTTGAAGCTGTATTTGATCTCAAGGATCTTAATCCAATTGATTTTTTTACAAAAAATGATTTGGATTATGACGAAATTACAATAATAAGAAGGGAAGTTAATCAAAATGGTAAATCAAGAGCCTTCATTAATGACACTCCAGTCAAACTTGAACTTTTATCAAGTCTAACTAATAAATTAATTGATGTTCATTCACAGTTTAATAATCTAAGTATATTAGATTCAAATTTTATCTTCATAATCCTAGATTCACTCTCTAATAATTTAGATGATTTTAAAATATATTTAAATGAATTTAAATCATTACAATTAATTGAAAAGGAGATTGAAAAAAAGAGACTAATTAGAGAGAAATTAAATTCTGATTTAGACTATAATAAATTTCTATATACTGAATTTCAGGAAGTTGATCTTAATAATTTAAATTTTGAAGATCTTCATAATAAAGTAAAAGAAGCTGACAATATTGACCAAATAAAAGATATTTTGTCTAGAATTGATAGTGAGTTAAATGCTGATGAGATAGGTATATCAGATAAATTATCTCAGATAGTTAAAAGTTTAAGTAAGGTTGCAAATTCATCAAATCGTCTTAATGAGTTAAATCAGAATCTTAACTTAGTAAATGAAAATTTAAATCAGATCGTAAATGATTCAGAACTGATTCTTAATGATATTTCAAGTTCAGATGAAAATATTGAAAGTTTAAGAGATACACTGGATAAGGTGTTTTCTCTTCAAAACAAACATAAGGTTGATTCATTGGATCAATTATTAATCATCAAGCAAGATCTAGCCTCTAAAATTTCAAGTCATGACAATATAGATCTAGAAATAGATAAGCTTGAAGCAGAAGTAGAATTGATTAAAACGAACTTAATCTTAAAAGCAAATAAAATTCATGATAAAAGAAATTCTGTAATTTCTGAATTTCAGATTCTAATGAATAAGAATTTATCAGAATTAGGAATGGAAAAGTCGGATATCAAAATTGATTTAATCAAAAGTGAAACTATTCATAGAAATGGAATTAGTGAAGGTAGGTTTTTATTTAAATCAAATGCTAGCGCCTTATATAGTGAATTAAAAGATATAGCTTCTGGTGGAGAGATATCTAGGGTTATGCTTTCTATAAAATCTATTTTATCAAGCTTTACACAATTATCTTCAATTATTTTTGATGAAATTGATACAGGTATATCAGGTTCTGTATCTTCTAAAGTTGCTGAGCTCATGAAACATATGTCTAGGAAAATGCAAGTAATAGTTATTACTCATACTCCCCAAGTTGCATCTAAAGGTGATTTTCACTACAAAGTATTTAAAAGAGAAGATAACAATAAGATTATAACTGATGTAAAGTTTCTTTCTGATAAAGAGAGAGTTAACGAGATAGCAGAAATGTTGTCAGGAGATAAATCAAATAAATCTGCTCATGAACTTGCAAGTGAATTATTGAATTAAACTATATTTACAATACAATGGAAAATAATATTTTAAAAGGAAAAAAAGGAATAATATTCGGTGCTTTAGATAGTAGTTCTATTGCTTGGAAGACAGCAGAAAGTGTTTTTAATGAAGGTGGAGAATTTGTTTTAACAAATGCTCCTGTTTCAATTCGAATGGGATCAATTAATGAGTTGGCTGAAAAGACAAAATCAGAGGTTGTTGCTGCAGATGCAACAAGTCTTGAGGATCTTGAAAACTTAATTAATATAGCTACAGATAAATTCGGTAAGCTTGATTTTATTCTTCATTCCATTGGTATGTCAGTTAATGTTAGGAAGGGTAGGCAGTATACAGATTTAAATTATGATTGGCTGACTAAAGGTTGGGATGTTTCAGCTGTTTCTTTTCATAAGTTGATGCAATCTCTTTTTAAATTAGATGCAATGAATCAATGGGGAAGCATAGTAGCCCTTACATACATTGCAGCTCAACGTGCTTTCCCAAACTATAATGATATGGCTGATAATAAAGCTTATTTAGAATCAATAGCTAGAAGTTTTGGATATATATTTGGTAAAGAAAAAAATGTTAGAGTTAATACAATTTCTCAGTCTCCAACTCTTACAACTGCTGGAAAAGGAGTCAAAGGTCTTGATGATTTTCTAAATTATGCTCAATTAACTTCACCTCTTGGAAATGCAACTGCTGAAGATTGTGCAAATCTTACAGTTTCTCTCTTCTCTGACTATACAAAAAGAGTGACTCTGCAAAATATATTTAATGATGGTGGATTTTCTAACGTTGGAGTTAGTCAAGAAATTATTGATAAATTAAATTCAAAATGAAAATCATTGGATTAACCGGAGGAATTGGGTCTGGAAAATCTACTGTTTTAGAACTTTTTAAAATTTTAGGAGTAAAAACTTATAGCGCAGACGAGTCTGCTAAAAAATTGGTTAATACTGATCCTTATTTAATCAATTTAATAAAGTCCTCTTTTGGAGAAAATATTTATGATAAAGGTCAATTAAATTCTAAAAAGTTATCCGATATTGTTTTTGAAGATAAAGAGAAACTTAAATTACTTAATTCTATCATTCATCCAGCAGTTGCTAAAGACTTTAAACTATTTTTAAATTCAAATAATGAAGATTATATAGTTAAAGAAGCTGCAATTATTTTTGAAACTAAATCCGAGAATAATTATGATAAAATTATTCTTATTCAATCACCTTTAGAAATTAGAATTGAAAGAGTTATAAATAGAGATAACATATCTAGAGAAGAAGTAATGAAAAGAATTAATAACCAGCTTGATGAAAATTTAATTATTGATAAGTGTGATTATGTAATTAGCAATGAAAACAAGGAAGATTTAGAAGATAAAGTTTTAAGTATTCACCATGATCTAATAGCCTAAACAATAGATATTAACATTTCATTAAGAAATTTTAATTTTAAAAATGTGAATTTTATATAAATGAATCAGAAGCTTTATACATCTTTAGTTTTATTAATGTCATTTTCTTTAATTGGTATTATTTTAATGCAAGGCTACTGGATATATTCTGCGTGGCAAACTAAAGAAGAAGAATTTTCACTAGCTGTTAATAGAACTCTTAGAGAAGTCGTTGATGAAATTCAAAGTAGAGAACTGAATGATTATGTCTTTACCTATCAGTTATTAATAGATTCTTTAGGAACTCCTGATGAATCAAATTTTACTGATGTGTTTTTATTTTTAGATGAAGACCAATCATCTAATCTTTCTACTTTTTTTGCATATGGAATTCTTGAAGAAGACTATAATATTAATTTACCTGATAATCTTTCAAACAGGTATGGAGATGACGATCTTAAAGATTATAAGGCTGTAAAAACAACTATAGTAAATAAAAATATTTTCGATAGAAGAGAAAATAGATTAAACGCATCTATATCAAAGTTGAAAAGTGTTGAAGATATAGACTTATTCAAATTTGAGAAATATAAAGCAGCCTTTCAAGAATATGCATCTTCCCTTCCAATACATAAAAGAACTACTTCTCGTGAGATTCAAATCTTATTAAATCAAGGATTCAATGATAGAAATATTGTCACCCCATATGAGTTTGGTATCTACAGTAATGGTCTTTCAACTAAGGTTAAATCGAATAATTATTTAGAAGTTCAGACTGGTCCAAAATATTCTATTCCGTTTTTACATGATAGATCTGGTCCCGTTCCATATAATTTAATTGTATCATTTCCTGAAAAGCAAGAATATGTTCTGTCAAGTATAATAGGTGTTGCTACTCTTTCTTTCATGCTTACTCTTGTCATTGTAGTCATTTCAACCAGTGCACTTTATCAAATTATTAGACAAAAAAAATTATCTGAGATTAAAAATGATTTTATTAATAATATATCTCATGAGTTTAAAACACCTATAGCAACTATAAATTTAGCTCTTGATGCAATCTCAAGTTCTAAAAACAATTTAAATGATAAGTTTATTTCATACTTGGGAATGATTAGAGAAGAAAACTCTAGAATGTTATCACAAGTTGAAAATATTCTAAGAATATCTCAGCTTGAGAAGAGTTCTAACCCTTTAGATATGGAAGAGATAAATATTCATGAAGTAATAGAAGATGCTATAGAGCATGTGAAATTAATAGTTGAAAGTAAAAAAGGATTAATTAAATTATCACTTAATGCGGAAAAATTTAACATTATTGGAAATAGTAATCATTTAGAAAACATTATTATCAATATTCTAGATAATGCAGTAAAATATTCTAAAGAAAATCCGCAGATAATAATCTCATCTATAAACTCAAATAAAGATATTATATTATGCTTTGAGGATAATGGAATAGGGATGGATAAGAACACTCAAAAAATGATTTTCGAAAAATTTTATAGAGAACATAATGGTAACATTCATAATATAAAAGGACATGGTCTCGGATTATCCTATGTTAAGAAAATTATTGACTTTCATAATGGAAAAATTTCATTAGAAAGTAAAAAAGGTACAGGAACAAAGTTTTATATAACTCTTAAAAATATTTAATATGAAATCAAATAAAAGAATCTTATTAGTAGAAGATGATCCAAATTTTGGAAGAATCTTAAAAGATTATTTAACTATAAATAACTACGAAGTGTCTCTTGCTGTTAATGGTATAGAGGGATTTGAAAAATTTAATAGATCTGATTTTGACTTATGCATTCTTGATATAATGATGCCATTTAAGGATGGCTTGACCTTAGCTAAAGAAATAAGGGAAGTTAATGAACTTATTCCATTAATTTTTTTAACTGCTAAAAATTTAAAAGATGATGTTTTAAAAGGTTATAAAATTGGTGCTGATGATTACTTGACAAAACCTTTTGATTCTGAAATACTATTAGCTAAAATTAAATCTATTTTAAATAGGAAACCAAATGTAAGTTCACAGGAAACTGATACATTTGAGTTTGAATTTGGTGAGTTTAATTTCAATTCAAAGCTTCGTATTTTAACTCATATGGAGGGTGATTCCTACAAGTTGTCTCCAAAAGAAAACCAATTGCTTAAAATGCTAGTTCTTAATTTCGACGATCTTCTTCCTAGAGATATTGCTTTAAATAAGATATGGAGAGATGCTAATTATTTCACTTCAAGAAGTATGGATGTTTATATTGCTAAGCTTAGAAAATACCTTGATAAAGATGTTTCTCTAAAAATTATTAATGTTCATGGTGAAGGATTCCGATTAATGAAAGAGTAGTCTCTCTAGGCTTTTTTATTCTCCTATTGGGTTATACTTAATTACCTATTTTCCTCTTGGATGATATTTTTTTAAAACCTCTTCTAGATGAAAAGTGTCTAGATGTGTATATATTTCAGTTGTTGTTATACTCTCATGACCAAGAATTAACTGAATTGTTCTTAAGTCTGCACCATTTTTAAGCAAATGAGTTGCAAATGAATGTCTTAATGTATGTGGACTTATTTTCTTTTCTAATTTAATGCTTTGTGAAGCATCCGTTATTATTTTAAAAATCATAGACCTAGTTAGCCCTCTCCCGTATCTATTAAGAAATAAGATATCTGTATATTTCGAATCAATTTTTAAATTATCTCTTAGTTTTATATATGCCTTAATTTCATTAGAAGCAATTTCCCCTAACGGTACAAACCTCTCTTTATCTCCTTTGCCGTTTACTTTAAGAATATTTTCTTTGAAAAATATATTTGATAATTTTAAATTCACCAACTCGCTTACACGAATCCCTGTTCCATATAAAACCTCTATTATTGTTTTATTTCTCTGTCCAAATACGTGATTAAGATCAACTGATTTTATTAGTTGAGTAATCTCGTCTTCTGTCAATACTTGAGGAAGTTTTTTCTCTAGTTTGGGAGCTTCAATATTTGATATAGGAGAATCTTTAATTAGTTCTTCAAAAATTAAATAATTAAAAAAACTTTTTAAAGCGGAAATACTTCTAGCCTGACTTCTTGATTTTTTATCTGATAAGTTTTTATATAAATAATTTTTTATAGTCTCAGTTTTACAGTTAAGAGGAGTGTCTTTGAGTTGATTTGAATCCAAAAATTTTTTAAATAAATTAAGATCAAAATCATAGCTTTTAATTGAGTTATCGCTTAACCCTCTTTCTAATTTTAGATAATTTTTAAAATTCTCAAAGCTAGAATCCCAATTCATTTTAATTTTTTAATTAGTCTTTATACATTACCTTTATAATA
>Ga0213861_10001072_pt1 | contig 24405 bp, 24 predicted proteins | sample PICome_4_FD_160110 | JGI IMG/M metagenome (GOLD analysis project Ga0213861, IMG submission 160110) | Coastal seawater microbial communities near Pivers Island, North Carolina, United States - PICO131 | ecosystem: Environmental > Aquatic > Marine > Coastal | place: USA: North Carolina... | reverse complement strand
TCAGAATCACTAAATAAATTCTTAGGAAGTTCACGATTAGATTTTATGCCCATATATTCTGTTGGCACAATTTGATCTCCGTTTTTTTTATAGATGTCGTAATAGGCAATTTCATTCATACCATCTTCAGCATGGAAAAGGCAAATAAATAAATTGTTTTCAAAATAGATATTTTCATATTTCGGTTTAATTTGCCACTCTCCAGTTTTAGTCGATTGAACTCCAGAGGTACGAATTGCTGGCTGATCAGGCGGATAAACGGCGTTGTAAAAGCCAGTTTTCTCATCATAAATAAGGGAGTCCTCTTCAGTATTTAATTCACTTTTTATAGGCATGGCCACTGGGTCTCGAAATAAAGGCATATAATTATAAATAAGCAATGAATTATCTATTAAACGCAGTCCAGACGTGGGCGTGGCATTAGGGGACTCACAAATCATTTCTTCAGGAATGGAAGCTATGATAGATGTGTCGTGTGGCGGAATGATACAGAGGTCATTAAAATGCATTTTATTCAAAAGTAATTCTGACTGATTCTGAGTCATGAGACACTTTTCCGCTTCCATATTTAAATCGTATGCACTTACAATTCCTTTTTTATCTAAGCGAAATAGATAGTTGTAAGAATCACTATAGTGAAAGAACGATTTTTCAGGTTCAATAATATACTTTTTAGACTGCTTATCATATAAACCTGTTTTCTTTTTGTGTTTAACAAGGAGGTAGGTTGTTCCTTGTAAAATTTCAATTTCACCCTTTTTAATGCCTGGATAAACTTGACCAAAGGTTGAAAACGAAAAGGTGAAAATTAATGAACTAAGTAAAAGAGTAGGGAAGTATTTGCTGTTCATAGGAAGATGTTAGGACTTATAAATATGGACATAAAATGTTAGTTATCAAAAATATAAGATAAAGAACTAAGTTTTGTTACATAAGATTTCCTAACGTAGTGCAAGCTTTATTGCGATATCATCTTTTGGACGTAGCGTCATTAATGGACCCATTTCTACAAAGTAATTTTCGTCTGATTCAATTTTAAAACGTTGAACCGTTTTTGCCAAAATCAACACCATTTCCATCATGGCAAAATTCCGACCTGCACATAAACGCGGACCTGCACCAAACGGAATAAATGAAAATGGTTTTTGAGTGTCCATATTTTCTTTTGAAAAACGATCAGGATCAAAGGTATTTGGGTTTTCCCAATAATCAGGGTGGCGGTGCAATACTAAAGGACTCATGCGAACATGCGAACCTGCAGGGATTTCATAATCGCCAATTTTATCGGCTGCTAAGTTTTGGCGTCCCATATGCCAAACAGGTGGGTACAAGCGCATAACTTCATTCAAAACTTGGGCAGTATATTCAAGATGATATAAGTCCGTATATGTAAGTTCACGATCGCCTAAATTGCTTACTTCTTCAAAAATGCGCGCCTCAATTTCCGGATGTCTGCAAAGTTCGTAAAACGCCCACATCAGCACATTGGCTGAGGTTTCATGACCGGCAATAAATACAGTCATCACTTCATCTCTAAGCTCCTCCGCATTTAATCCTTCTAAATCACCACCTGGATTCATAAATCGCGATAATAAATCATCTGGATTGGCATTATTTTTTTGTTTTTCTTCAATTATTTTATAAACCAAGCTGTTTAAATGCCCCAAGGCGGCATGAAATTTTCTATTCTTCGGTGTTGGCCAATTGGCGGGCAATACAAATGGGTTTTTTAATGCTCTATCGTTAATCCATCCCAAGGCATAACTCACTGAATCCCATAAGTCTGATTCGTAATCGATTTTAGTAGAAAAAAGCGTTTCGCTAATTATAGCCATGGTCACCTTCATCATTTCACGCGAAATATTGATAGATTCTCCCTTTTCGGCTTTGTCGTTCCAATCTGCTAATAGTTCGTTGGTGTTTTGAATTACAGAATGCGAATAAGTTTCAATGCTTTTATGACTGAATGCGGGTTGATAGAGTTTTCGTTGTCTTAGCCATTTTTCACCGTCGCTTGTAAATATTCCCATTCCGCCTAATAGTCGTAAGGGCTTATAACCAGGACTTTTTACATAGTTTTTATGGTTGTTCTGCAATACGTGGCGCACATATTCCGGATTATTGAGAAGGTAGATCTTCTTATTCAATAATTTGAAGAGCACTATATCTCCATGCTCGGCAGCAGAATTCATCATGAAATTAATCGGGTCATTTTTAAAACCCATTAAGTGTCCAATAATCGGATGTCCTTTTGGCTGTGGAGGTAAGTTCATAGTTTAGGCAATAGTTTTTAGTCAATAGTCAATAGTCATTAGTTTTTAGGCAAAAGGCAATGTTCAATGTGCAATTTTCAATGCGGCATACTGAGTTTATTTAGGTGTATAATTATCTATTATGATTTTGGTTGAATGATTAATCTATTATCACATTAAACCATTAAACCATTAAACCATTAAACCATCTACTGCCTTCTACCTATTTAAGTTTTTCTATCTGCAATTTACTCTTATGCCTCGCATCTCTCGGCAATGGTTTTTCGCTTTTTTTAATTTCGTCAATTGGGTAATTACAATCCGCGATTGCTTTTTTTAATTCTACATCATTCAAATTCTTCTTACTGTAATAATGCAAACAAATTTTGCCTTCCGAATCTTGCACATATCCCAAGTCATTCAATCCAAATTCAAGTTCTAGAAATTGTTCAATCGGGTAAGGATAGTACTTTTGACCATTTCGCTCAATGACCCTATGATCTCGGCCAACTAAATAAAGAACACCTTTCTCTAAATAACCTAAATCTCCTGTTCGGTGCCATATGGTTTCTGATGAATCAACTATTTTGTTTTTTGCAAAAGCTGCGGGGTTTTCATAATAGTTTTTGTTTACGTGATTTCCAGTCACTACAATTTCTCCAATCTCGCCATCATTCAGTTGTAATGTTTCAAACGTTGTGGAATTGATTGGTACTTTTTTCAATTCTAAAATTTTTAATTGAACCTCAGGAACAGGTGGACCCACATAAACGCCCTTTAAAGGTTCGGCTAATTTTTTATTGATCTCATTAAATGTTGTAATACAAATTGGTTCCGCTTCGGTTGAACCATAAATCGCTTCAAAATAGACCGAAGTGCATTTTTCAAGCGCAGTTTGCACAAGGTTAATGGAAATGGGTGCACCACCTGTCATCACTGTTTTAAGGGTATGATTTGCCGTAATTTTTTCTAATACTTTTCTTAATAATGATGGCGATACAATTAAACGCGAAACGTTTTGATCTTTTATTTGATCAATTACTTCGTCCGGATTAGATTGGTGCAGCTTCATTAAGTTCAATTGTGGAATGGCAACAGTATTTCCAAGTGCGAAATTTGCTAATCCCACAATTGGGAAATTCGAATAATCTACAGAAGCTTGCTCGGTGCTTCCTAAATGTGCCTTTAGTGTTTCGGCTTGTGCTAATATAAACCCATAGGTTCGGTTGGCTCCTTTTGGAGTTCCGCTTGTTCCACTTGTAAAGGTGATCAGCGCATTGTCTTCATCCGCAATGTCAATTGAATTGTAAATTTCCGAGAGTTGTAGATTTTTGTTCACTGCTTTTGTCGCACCATTTACTTTCCATTTTTTCAACTTCCAAGTGGCGGGTAATAGCCATGTGATTCGGCTTAGTTTTTTAGTGACAATAAATAGATCTGGCGCAACTTGTTTAATCACGCTTCCCATTTTTTTTCCCTTCATCCAAGGATCAAGAAAAATAGCAATTGCACCATGCGCAAATATGGCTTCCAAAATGGCATATAATTCCATTGTCATGGGCACAGCAACCAATACTTTACTTCCTTTTTTTATTCCTTTTTCCAGCAGGTTGTGATAGGCTCCTAAAATATAGGTTTCAAAATCAGCATAGGTACATGCTGTGCCATCCTTATCAATAATAGCAATTCGATCCGCATAATTTTTAAAGGAATTTTGCAAATCATGATAAACAGGATGTGACCCAGGTTGATTCATATTTCTAAAACGTAAAGGCCGTATTCTCGCACTTTTTTAGTTACAAATTTTTCCTTTCCCTTTGTGGCTGAAAGATTGTCTTTATACATCAATAAATGATAGATTTCATCATAACCAGACTCATTTGCCAAGTTATGAACCAAATTAATCATGAGTGTACCAATCTGTTTCCCCTGCCATTCCGGGTGGGTGGCAATAGTTTTAATGAGGAGCTTTTTTTTGGAATGCATTGGATCTTTAATCTTTCCTGCCTCATAGTGCATGTGATACACGTCATTATAAGTTAGTGTAACTGCCACAGGATTATCATCTCTATCAGTCACCAACAAGGAATGCCGATCGTTCAAGATTTGGGCAAATTTTCCAGAAAGCTTATGATACGCTTCTTTAGTAATTGGATGAAATAGTGGATTAGATTCAAAACAAGCGTGATAGAAATCGTACATTTTATCTAAAAACGCTGGACTTGGCTGAGCTGGATAAAACACCACTTTCAAATGATATTGGCCTGCCAATTCTTGTCCTTCGGCCATGGTCATAGGTTCGAACAAGTTATTAGGCGCCAAGCTTGTTTCATAGCTCGAATGTTCTTTAAAGCCAAATTTCTCCCACAGGCGGATATAATAAAGTGGTTTAAAAGGTTCGCCTGGTAAAATTGGTTGTTCGGCGGTTTTATTAAAGCGGTAATTGTTCCAAGTACTACCGTTAATTGGACCGATAATTTTATTGCATCCTAGTCCTTTTAAAAAGTCCACGGCGGCGTTCATCAATGAATCGCAAAGTGATTGTGAATCAACACATTCAAACCAACCAAGGATCCCTTCATTTTGATCCTTAAATTTTATGGCAACAATTCTTCCCATACCTTCTTCTGAATTCACAGAAAAAAGCTTTAGTTCTAAATTACTTTCTCCAATTAATTGGTCAAGTCCATGATCGTCATTCCAATCTATTTCTTGATAGGCAACTTTGTTGCGTATGGCTTTACCTATGGCATAAAAATGCGCCAATTCATCTGGGTTCTCTGGATTGCTTATTTTTATTTCTGACATAATTAAAAATGAAATAAATATTGGCTCAATAATAATGAAGCCGTTACAGTCAAAGGTATGAATAAATTATCCCATCCTTTTTGCGAACCAGCCTCAGCGAGAGTTGTTATAAAGCTAATGAATAAAGTCACGCAAATTATTTCAAGCCAATTGTCTCGTAATGGAATTACAAATGCCATTGTTAGGATAAGGCAACTAATAAAAAACCACGTTGATCCCATCAATGTCTTGGTTTCTTTAAAGATTTTGTATTTACCACGAGGCCATTTTTTTCCTGTTAAAGCGGCAATAGGGTCACAAATGGCTAGAATCAAAATGGGTAAATAGAAAAATAAAACATCATCAAAAATTGTAAAAATCCAATAAGTCACATAGATGATAATAGGGTAGAGGATTGATCCTCTCGAACTCCTTCTAATGCCATTTATAGATTTTAAAAGATTGAATTTTTTACTAATGACTAAAATGACTACAAAAGATATTGTTAAAATAAGTACGGACCAATGCGTGGTTAAAACCAATGGAAAACTTAAGGTGATTAAACCGGTGCCAATATGCACAACTTTACGCGTAATCTCAACATATACTTTTGCATAATGATATAGGAGTTCGGCAATACCAAACAAGGCTAGGAAAGACCCCGCATAAATGGCCATATAGATGATCTCTTGTTGACTCATTTTTTTTGGTCAAATATTAGATTTCCGTAAAAATAACCCAGATCCTTTTCTTTCAATAATTCGGAAGTAGCCTTCAAATAATTGACCTGATCTGAAAATTCAGTTGAAATAAAACGTGAAATCATGAGGTTCCAATAAGCAAATATCGCTCCGTCCGCAGATCTATCGATCATGTCTTTAGAAACAGCTCGAAATAATTCAGGGTCCATATATTCGAAAATATCGCTCAAGTTAAAATGAGTACAATCGGGATGCTTATCCAAAGCACTATCCAGCAAGCCGTGGTGCAGTTCTAGTCGATCTAAATTATTTTTAATCTTTGTATAATTCTCTGCACGCAAATAATGGGGCAGAAAATCCTCCTTAAATTGATTGTAGAGGATATAGTAAAGAAAATAATTGCGTTGACACATTTCCTTTCGCAAATGTTCCATTTCTCGATTCAATATTAAGTCTGGAACAGAACCTTCGACATGTTTTAAAAATTCAGGATCTCGACCATGAGTTCCCATCATTTCAATTCCAAAAAATTGTCTATACATCTTTTCCCATTCAGAAGTATGCCATTCTTCATTGTGGAATTTTAATTGTGCTGCCGCCGTTTTTGGCTCAAACAACTGGGCAACAATTGCACGATTGTGAACCGTTGGTAAAACTTTGTTTTTAAACAATTGAAAGTATTGCTCAAATTTACCTTGGTGAATCAATCCGTTCTCAATTTGTTCAATTTGCGTGTCCCAGTACTTTTTACATGTTTGACTTAAATCAGACTTGATTAGTGCGAATATGGATCGTCTTTTATTCGATTTTCGAACACCAATAAATTCTAGAAATTCTCCGTGTTCTAGTCGTTGAATAGCTACTTTTTTTAATTCAACCAAAAACAATTGAACTGAACTAATATCAACAGCAATTACTTGTTTAGGTGATTTAGAAAGTAAAGAAAAACAATTATCTCCTGCAGACGCAATAGACATCACCTTTGACTTGGAATTGAGATTTAATCCCTCCAATAAAACATCAGCATCCTCCCAACAATTCGCATAACGAATAAATTCAAAACTGACCTTATCCAGATGTTTTTCACTCATGTTCAATTCTTTTAATGGTTCCGGTACTCCCGTTCATTTCAACAATATCTCCGGTTTTAAGCTGCTTTAGCAATCCTGTTACTCCAACAATACATGGAATCCCCATTTCTCTCGAAACAATTGCAGAATGGCTTAATAAACTGCCACGCTCCACAATAATAGCAGAGGCCGTTGGGAATAGTGTAACCCAACCAGGATCAGTGCTCGAGGTAACCAAAATATCACCATCCAAACTTTCCACCTCATCCGGATGTTTAACCAAACGGACTTTGGCTCTTACAATTCCAGGGCAACAACCTAATCCTTTTAAATCCGCATCAAGATCAATTTCTTGTTCATTGTAAAAATCGTTCGCGTAGTTCACTGTTTCAAATGTCGTGATTCTCTCTGCGGGTGGATCTTGCTTTTTATAGGCTTCAAATTCCTTTTTACGAATTTCAACATGTGCCTTTAAATCTTTCATGACAGATGTTCCATCAATGAATGCAAATATTTCCTCCTTGGTAAGGTAAAAAATATCACGGTGATGGGCAATTGCATTATTGGTAGCAAAACGTTTTCCAATTGCTGTGAAAATTTCGCGTGTGATTCCAAAAACCCGAGTACGTTCATAACGCAGGTTCTCTCTATTGCTCACAAAATAACGCGTTTTCTTCAATCCTTTATTGAACTTGTAGCGTTTATAAGGTTTGTTTTTTAAACTTTTTTTCACTTCAGCTTCACCAGCATTTCTCAAATCTTGATCAATAGTTGATGCGGTAGATTTTGTAGTGACGTTTTGTTTTACAAAAGCCTTGAGTGTATTTAAAAATAGAGTTGGGTCTTGTTTGAATGAAACCGTTTCCAGTTTTAATTCTCCTACACAACGGTCACCAAACTTGTCAATGTATTTTTGAATTTCAGTTTTAAAAGGATGTTGATCCAGTTCCTCCCAGATGGTTTTCACATCATTGTTTAGAAACAATTTTTTTAATTCTTCATTCTCACCAATGGTAGTTGCTAATTCAATGCTACGGTGAATTGGTTCAACCGAGATAATGTCTTTACTACCGCACAATAAGTCGTTTTGCAAATTGGGATTATCACTAATTCCGTACTTTTCAATCATTTTTTGCAATCGCCCAAAATAGATCATAGCAAAACTATCATTAATGACCGGAGCTTTCCACTTTGGTGTGAGCTCAGCATCAATACCAAGCCAAGCAATCTTTAATTCGTAAGCGGACATGGAATCTAAGTCCATTGCTTTTAGGTTGTCTAAAGCCGCATTTACATCCTCTAAAAATTTGCGTGAAGTTTTTTTGATGGTAAAGGCATGTCCAACTATTTTGAACAGCATAATTGACGTGCGATAAAGCGCATTTAGTTTTGACGTAGTGGTATCCTTTTCTAATTCAAAACGTTCTTTAACACCCATCATGTTTTCCATGAATTGGGCGTTTAACGAATAGCCGGGGAATAATGCCAAGACTTTATACCATGAAAGTAAGTTATAATATACACGGCCGTTAATTAAGCCAAGCATATTGGCAAAAATAGCTTCGTTTTCCGCCACCGTTTTTTTGCTCGCACCCATGAGTAGCGACAATTGGCGATAAACGCTCTCATAGGCAGTTTTTATGTATGAAAATGTGAGCGGAGTTGTAACTCCCGGGTAAGATTCAACGATATTACTATTGTCCCATATTATGCGATTTTTACCTGATTGTGGATCATTTGACTGAATGATGGCTGTAATGGGACGAGTTTGGAGTAAGTAAATAATATTGTCCTTAATGGCAAACTCAATGTCCTGTGGTCCATCCAGATTTTTCTCTAATGCATCTAGATGCTTCGCAATTAAAAGAATTTGTTCTGAATTTAAACTTGCACCTTCTTGCTGCTCTGTTGGAACGGCTATAAATTCGATTTCACCAGATGCTGCGCGCACTGCTTTGCGTTCTTTTTGAACCAGGCTAGCAGAGATTTCCGCACCATTCAAATTAAACGTATCAGCGTTTAGTTCGCCCGAAACCAACCCTTCACCAACGCCATAAACAGAACAAACGACCTTAGAGTTTTCAGCACCTGTGTTCGGGTTAATCCCAAAGGCAACGCCAGAAACGTCTGGATCAATCATTTCTTGAATGACAACGCCAATGCCGAATTGAGGAGATAGCTGATTCGTTTTTAAGTAGGTGGATACCCGTTCTGAGAAGTTAGATTTCCAAATATTCTTAATGAATTTTTGCAAATCTTGCCATTGCACATATAAATGTGTTTCAAACTGCCCCGCGAACGAAAACTGTTTGCCATCTTCCTGAACGGCTGAAGAACGCACGGCGTAAAGTTTGTTCATTGCTCCCTCAAAATGTTTACCAACTTCAGTAAAAAAATCTTCAGGAAAAACATGAGCGTCTATCGCGGCTAAAATTTCAGGGTAAGAATCAACATTCCGGATCTCATTTGGAATTAGATCAACCAAATTGGCTTGATCTAAGACTGCAAAATTAGGGACGTTCAAACCCAGTTCTAACAACCTATAAAGGTTCAATCCTTTCCCTCCTATGGATGAAACAGCCAAGTTTTTATGTTGCGAACCGTATATTTTCATGATCCTCCTTGAATTAAATTCATAAGCATTGGAATTCCACCCAATGTTAAATACATACTAATGGTCCAAATTCCAGACATGGTTTCAACTCCTTTAGCTACTTTTTTTGATGGTTTTCGAATAAATAAAATTCCGGGAATAATGGTAAGAATTGCAACCCCTGCTAAAATAATAAAGGCAGGTAATCCATATTGTGCATAGCTTGCTGCAACGGTTGCCAAAGCCAAGGTTACTCCAACCGAACCCATCCAAATATAAGTGGCGCGTTTGGTTCCCCACATTTTTGTATAAGAAACTACACCTTCTTCTTCATCTTTAGGTGCTTTAAGCTTACGACCAAATTCCACAACAATTCCATTCATAAATGATACTGCAAAAAAGAAAACCAAACCAAAATGCGGTTGTTCACCTGATAAATGCCAGTCTAATCCGCTTGAATAAATATCTAACAATGGAATAATAACCATGTGAGAAGTAATGTAAAGGATTTGTCTTTTCTTTAAAAATTTAGGGACAAAAAATTCAACACCCATTAAACATAAATAAGCTATGACTATGAGATAGAGCAGGAGCATTGGTAATTGGAATACGGCTATTGATGTGATTTGCAAAACACCAACTACGATTCCTATATTTCGCAATTCTTTTAACGAAACTAATCCACGCGGAACAGGGAGATACTTTCGATACAGTGCATCATCTTCCTTATCCTTAAACTCATCAAATATGCGAACGAGTAAAAAAAGTGTAAAAGTGGCAAAACAACCAATCAGATATGTGCTCCAAGGCACAAAACCTTCGGCGCCTCTGCAAATTCTGGAAAAAGAAATAGCAGAAAATGTAAATACCATTACAGCAATCAAATTCATAAGAACAGGAAACCGCTCTTTTTGATAAATGTAAAACCGCTTAATATATGATGCTTCGTTTTCAGACATTCTAGTTATTTACGTCCTAATTTTTGATGTGCTGATGCGAAATGCCCTGCAGACATGGCAGCAATAATAGAAATTTCACCCGAAAGACATACGCCGGCACAAATTTCAGCGAATTTTTTTGCATTTCCTGGTCCATAACATTCCATAAGCTCTAAACATTCGCGTTGGGTTGGTAGTGAAGTTCCACCACCAACTGTTCCAACAATAAGGTTGGGTAATGTCACAGCGCAATACAAACTACCATCTTCCATAATTTCCATTCGGGTAATTCCTACGGATGCTTCAGAAACGCACGCTGCATCTTGTCCACAAGCAATGAATAATGCCGCCAATCCGTTTGAAAAGTGTCCTTGAGCGCCCATTGCGCCACACTTTACGGCTCCCATAAAGGAGGTTCGCCAATAATCATACATTTTGGCGGGTGTTGTTTTTAATACATTATTCACAATTTCCTCCGGTAATTTAATCTCGGCGGTTACATTTTTTCCTCTAACTGAAGTATAAGAAATTGATGTGGCTTTTTTATCACCAGAAAAATTACTTTCAATATACCATGCTTTAGGTTTTACAGGTGTATGTTCTATAATGTATTGACAAATTTCATTCGTGCAGAACGTGACCATGTTTTGGCCCGCTGCATCACCAGTCGTATACTCAAACGTGACAATGACTTGATTGCCCTCTATGTTCATTTCCATATCGATTAACTCGGCATAGTTACTTGAGGCATTCGTGATTTTTTTGAATTCTTCTTTATGTTCCATTAACCACACTACAAATTGTCCGATTTCTAATAGTTCGTTAAATTTAAAAACAGGGCAACGCTGAACCCCTTCCATTAAACAAACTGAAACAATGGCACCAGCATCTTTACAAGCTTTTGCTCCACGCGCATAAGAGGCAATTAAAGCGCCCTCGCTTGTAGCTAAGGGAATATAAAATGGTCCTGACGCATTCACACCGTTAATAACAAGTGGACCGAAAACACCAGTTGGCAATTGAGTCATGCCAATATAGTTTTCAATATTGCCCTTGAGCATATCGTTTTCTTCAAACTTTTTATCGCCAGATAAATAGGGGAGTTCATGACCTAAATTTTCTCTCACATATTTCAATCGCCCTTCAACGCCTTCTTTTGAAAAGGGATGGCGCATAGAAATGCCGTGAATTTGTTTTGTTTCTTCGGTATCGAATTTTGAAATTCTATCAATTACCGATTCGTTTTTTATGGCTTCTACAACCTTATTTAATTTGTCTTTTGTAATACTCATTTGTGCAGGATTTATAATGTCAAATATAAGAGTTGATTAAAATACTCATAAATTGAATTGAGCAAACGTTTTTTTTCAATTTGCATTTTTCGCAAATAATAGGATTAACTCGGGTTTTATCATTTGATTTTAGCCATTGGTCTAAGAATCCAAGCATTTGAATACTTCATCAACAGATTTGAATATTAATTTAGTAACTTCCAAATCCAAACTACCGATATTATATTGAATGAGTTCTCTAATAAATAGAATTTTAGGAAATCTTGCTACTCGAATGATGCTGATAATTTATCTCTGCATCATTTTCATTACAACATTTTTTATCATTTTTTCTTATTATAATGCTTTGGCTTTACAAGAGAAGCGGCAGTATGACAAGTTAACCGCAATTGTTACGTCTATGGCTGTTAATATTGATGGGGAAGAGCATGTCAATTTAATGAATTGTTACAGCGTTAATACGTATGAGGATAGCATCAAAAATGATTCGCTTTATAAAGCTATTAGTAGTCGATTAAGAATTGTTGTTGAAGAAAACAATCTCAGTCCTATGTATACTTTGGTCTATGACGAAGCGACAGATGGTTTTGTCTATGGAATTCGGTCAGATGATTTTGTAGATTACAAAAACAGTTACAAGCAACCGCCAAAAGAATTACGAGAGAATATGAATACGGGCGGAGTTATTCCTATGTACATGTCTGAGAATGGTTCTTGGCTTTCGGCATTTTATCCAATTAAAGATGATGACGGCAATACTGTTGCGTTATTAGAGGCTGATATTGAATTTTCTGAATTTAAGGCCTTGGTGAACGAGCGTTATCAGAAGGAATTGTTAATTGCACTTGGTGTTATAGTTGCAATTGCTTTATTTTTAATTCCCTATGCGCGAAAGGTTTTAAATAGGGATGAAGTGCAGCGTAAATTAGCCATGTCTCAAAAATTAACGATTGAATCAAAGAATAGAGATATAATGGATTCAATTCATTACGCGCTTAAGATTCAAACGGCCATGCTCCCTTCAACCAGCAATTTTACAGAAAATGGGGTTGATGGCTTTATTTTACATCAGGCGAAAGATGTAGTCGCTGGAGATTTTTATTGGATTGAGCGGCACGAGGACAATTTGTTCTTTGCAGTTGCCGATTGCACGGGACATGGTGTTCCTGGTGCAATTTTAAGTTTGCTTTGCTCTAATGCGTTGAATCGAGCTGTAGATGTGATGGAATTGCGAGACACGGGTAAGATTTTAGATGTCGTTCGTGAAATGATTATTAAACGATTGGGCAAAGGTGAAGGTGAGGACATGAAGGACGGAATGGATATCGCACTTTGTAAATTGAATTTGAAAACCAATGAATTGCAATATTCAGGTGCAAACAATCCCATTTACGTTTATTCTAATGCAACAAATGAGATTACAATTGCTAAACCATGCAAGCAGCCAGTTGGTTTGTATGTGAAACAGCATCCTTTTGAGTGTCAAAGCTTTGAATTGGCGAAAGGAGATACAGTTTACCTTTTTACAGATGGATACGCCGATCAATTTGGCGGGCCGCTTGGTAAAAAATTCAAATATAAACCATTTAGGAAGCTTATTCTTGATGGGGCGACTTATCCTTTAACAGATCAAAAAACGCGCTTGCAAAAATCGCTTCGCAATTGGATGCGAGATGTGGAGCAAATTGACGATATTTGTGTAATGGCTTTGAAGGTATAGCCTGTCCTGAGCGATTTGGAGGAGACCTTCATTTATTGAATTCTGTTTATGTTTCGTGATTTTCTTAAAAATAATAACCGCTCTATTTTAATTATTACAATTCTAATTGGCGGGTGGCTTCTACTTTATTTTTTCAAAGGTGATGACACTGGTAAACTCATTGCAAATCCTAAAGTTGGAATGATTTACATTTTTCAAGAGGATGAGGTATATGCACCAATGCGAATTGATAGTATAGCAGAACAACAATTGTATATGCGCAATTATCTCTTTACGTTTGTAGATGCCGTGCCAAAAAGAAAACAAATTATAGCAGAAGAGTTCGATCTTAATTTCTATGCTATATATGAAAAGAGGGAAATAAGGAGATTGTATGAAGTAGGAAATATCGTAAAAGTATATCCGTAAGACGCAGTGAATCAGATATAATCGACAAATTGGTGCATAAAAAAAAACTGTACACTAAGTTTTCTCATTGCACGGTTTTAAAATAATCTTTATTCAATAGCTACACTGTAGCTTTCGCTATTGGGGCAGCAGCCAAAATATCGGCATTTGCGTTATCCGCGAATTGTTCAAAGTTCTTGTTAAACTCATTTGCTAAGTGATTTGCTTTTTCGTCATATCCATTTTTATCTTCCCAAGTGTTTTTAGGATTGAGGATATTTTCTGGAACATTTTCACATGTATTCGGCATTGCTAAACCAAATATTTCATGATTAGTAAATGCTACATTATCCAATTTACCTTCTAAAGCAGAAGTAATCATAGCTCTTGTATATTTCAAGCTAATTCTTTCCCCAACTCCATATTCACCGCCAGACCAACCTGTGTTGATCAACCAAACGTTTACATCATTTTTTTCCATTTTATTTCCGAGCATTTCTGCATATTTTGTTGGATGTAATGGTAAGAAAGGCGCACCGAAACAAGCTGAAAATACAGTTTGTGGCTCAGTTACGCCGGCCTCAGTTCCAGCAACTTTTGCAGTGTATCCAGAAATAAAGTGGTACATAGCTTGTCCAGGAGTCAATTTAGATATTGGAGGTAATACACCAAATGCATCAGCAGTTAAAAAGAAAATATTTTTTGGAATTCCACCTTTCGAAGGAACCATAATATTATCAATATGATCAATTGGGTAAGATACTCTTGTGTTTTGCGTAATCTCGCAATCGTGATAGTCAGGAGTTGAAGTATCTTCAATAAAGCCAATATTCTCTAATATTGCTCCAAACTTAATTGCTCTATAAATCTGTGGTTCTTTTGCTTCCGATAAATCAATTGTTTTTGCGTAACATCCGCCTTCAAAGTTAAACACGCCGTTCTCGGACCAACCGTGCTCATCATCTCCAATTAATCTTCTGTTTTCATCCGACGATAAGGTCGTTTTTCCAGTTCCTGATAAACCAAAGAATACCGCAGCATCTCCAGTTTGACCTACATTGGCAGAACAGTGCATTGAAAGCACATCTTTCTCATGAGGTAAAACAAAGTTTAATACTGAGAAAATTCCTTTTTTAATTTCGCCTGTATATCCTGTTCCACCAATAATAATCATTTTATCAGTGAAGTTGATAATTGCAAAATTATGTTGTCTAGTCCCATCTATAATTGGGTCAGCCATGAAGTCAGGTGCGCATACAATATGCCAGTCTGGTGTAAAGTTTTGTACCTCTTCTGCTGTAGGTCTTAAAAACATATTATAAGCAAACATGTTTGACCAAGGCTTCTCGGTTGCAACACGAATGTTTAATCTGTAATCGTCGTCTGCACAGGCATACGCATCTCTTACATAAAGATCTCTTCCATTTAAATAAGCTTTCATTCGATTGTATAACGCGTCAAATTCATCTGCGTTAAATCGCTTATTAATATCTCCCCACCACACTGCATCTTCAGTCTTTGAATCGCTTACAATAAATCGATCTTGTGGAGATCGTCCTGTAAACTCACCAGTTTCAATCGCTATTGCTCCAGTATCTGTTAAAATACCTTCACCTTGCACAATTGTTTCCTCCACTAATTCCGGCGGAGTTAGATTCCAGAAGCAATTTCCAAGATGTGTTAATCCGATTGGTTCTAATGATGCATTTTCTGCTCTTGTTCCGTAATTATTCATTCGGTTATATTTTTTCCGATTTAGAATAACAAAAATACACTATAATAGTGGTAAGCCAAAGAAAAAATGGCAGACTTATTAAGATGTTATCAACGGTTTAAGTGATTTGTAGAGGTTTTTTTTTGTTAGAAAATAAATCTTAGTGTCAAAATGACACTATATTTTAATCCCTTTCTTTATGGGAAAATTGGTTCTGTTTTAGGTTCAGGTTTTGATTTTAAAGTGAATCCTTTGGGTAGAATCTTGTATTGGTTTTATGCCATTTTATCAGTGGCAATAAAAAGACGTTAAATCCGCTCTATTCTTGGAATTTGCGTAATTGATGAAATAGTGGTTTATACGGAGTCGACTGTATGTCAAGTTCAATGTTCTTGAAATGAGTGTGAATTTGTGTGAAAACAGCTTTAACTTTCTAACTTTTCACCGCAAAATTTGCAATGCACGGCGTCCTTATCATGTCCTTCTTTTGAGCAACTTTCGCAAGCTTTTGTTGAGATGTTTGCGTCCTCGTCATTTTTGTCAACTTTAATCAATTCACTTGTTACAATACCGGTAGGCACGGCAATTATGGCATAACCCATAATCATTACAATTGACGCTATGAATTGACCGAGTTCCGTAACGGGGTATATGTCACCATAGCCAACTGTGGTAAGTGTAACAACCGCCCAATAAATACTTCGAGGAATGCTCGTAAAACCATCCTCTGGAGTTTCAACCAAATACATGACTGTACCTAAAATAATAACCACAGTAAAAATGGCGCCAAGAAATACGATAATCTTTCTTTTTGAAGCAAATAGCGCTATGGAAAGCGTTTTCGCCTCTTTTAAATATTTCCCTAATTTTAAAATTCTGAAAACTCTCAGCAGTCTTAACGATCGAATAACAGTTAGTGAACTCGCGTTTGTTCCAAGCGGAAATAGACCAATATAGGTTGGAATTATTGATAATAAATCAATAATTCCGTAAAAGGAAAAAATGTACGAAAAAGGCTTTCGAATACTAATGATTCGAAGAATATATTCAATTGAGAAGAGGATCGTGAAGCACCACTCAATCACAGTGAAAAATGCGCCATAATTATCGTTGTATTCAGGAACACTTTCTAGCATTACTATTACTACACTTAGTAAAATCGCACCAAGTAAAATAATATCGAACAATTTTCCAGAAACAGTGTCAGCCTCAAAAATAACCTCGTGCAGTTTTTTTTGCCAAGGTCTTAAGGAGCGTAAATTTTGTTCGTTTTTACTCATTTAAACAGGGTAAATTTCCAGTTTATTGTCTTTATTTAACTGCATTTTTATAATCGATTGAAAATCTCGATTGGGCTCTTGCTTTGTCAAAAACTTTTTAAAATTTCCTACATTTCGCTTAAGCATATATCTGTGAATATAGCCATATCCTTCATATTGCCCTTCTTTTATTGACACGAAACTGTATTCATTCGACTTTCGCCCTTTGTCAATAATCAAAAAACTTTCTCCTTTAAAATTTAGGTTTTCTGTGAGTTCGTCTACTTTTTTATTGTAAGATTCGGCTGTTTCTTCCCCAATACACGCGCCCTCACATTTTTTTATCGAATGGTAGAAACATGCGCCTGTTGATTTATGTAAATGACACATTTTTTGACATAGACGAAATTCATCCAACCAAAATTCAAGGTACTTTTTTGCACTTTGCAAAGATGTAAAGGTTACCAAAGGTTTTTCTGTGAGCGTATTTTTTTTGACGTGTAAATTATGGTAGCCGTTTTGGTCGGTGTGCAGAAATAATCCGTGAGAAAACGTTGTTGTTTTTTGCGCGCGATTGTAAACGGGTTGGTGCATTTTTATCTCTTCAGATTCTCGTAGTAATGCAATTAATTCGCTTCCGGTTAAAAAGTGATCAATTGTGGCTATGCGCTCGCGCATTTCTATTGCCTTGGGCGTTTTTGTGTTTTTAAAATGTTGTTCAATCCGTTTTTTAACATGAATGCTTTTACCAATATAAATCAAACTATTATCTGAATCGTAGAACTTATAAACTCCAATTTTATTTGGAATTTCGTCTAAAGCGTTAATGTCTAAATTAGGATGTAATACCGCCGGATCAATCTCCCTTTTTATGAAGGTGATCATGTTGCCTTTGGCTTTTTCATAAAGAATGGCAAATAATTTAGCCGTTGCCCGAGTGTCGTCTATCGCACGGTGATGATTGCCTAAATCAATGTTAAAATCGCGGGTAATGTTCTTTAATCCATATGAGTCATGACCAGGCAATAGAATTCGTGCGGATTGAATGGTGCACATGTGATCCAATCGGTAATCATACCCTAGGCGTCTATATTCCCTGCGCATTACGCCATAGTCAAAACTTACATTGTGTGCAACAAAAATGGTGTCCTTGGTAAACTCAACAATATCCTTGGCGACTTCATAAAACTTTGGAGCTTTATAAACATCAGGGTCTGTGATCCCGGTTAATCTTGATATAAAAGGAGAGATTTTTTGTTCTGGATTCACAAATGTGTGGTAGGTATCCAGTTCATTTTTTCCGTCATGAAGAATAATCGCAATTTCAATTATTTTGAAATTTTTTGGCTTATCTCCAGTGGTTTCTATGTCTACTATTGCAAAAGTCAGATACTTGTTTTATGCGGCACAAAGCTATTTATTTTCAATTAAACCCTCTATAAATTGGTAGTTTTTTTCATTATTGAGGCCACCAGAACCGCTGTGCTTAAAAACTAGGTTTCCATTGTTGTCTATTATGCAGAGCGTAGGGTAGGTATCGATATTAAAAAAACGCGGATATTGTGGCGTAGAATAAAGAAAGTCGTAAGATTCATTTAACCCAGATCCCTGAATGGTTTTTTTCGATTCTTCACTCACGGATAAAATATGAATTTTGTCGCCATACTTTTCCTTCAAATCTTTTAGCTCACCGAGTTCCGCGCGGCACGGGGGACACCAAGTTCCCCAAAAAGAGAGCAGGATAGGACGATCTAAAAGTTGGCCGAGGATTTTTGGTTGCCCATCAAGTTCAAAAATTTCCCAATTGCTGACTTCGATTGGAATCTCTTGAGCAACCTGTTCTTCAAAAACCATGTCCGACATAAATATACTCTGGAACCAACCTTGAAAACTAACCCGCCAACTTGGTACTAGTAAAATTATTACAATTATGATGAGCAATACAGTGGAGCTGTGCTTCCAAATTTTTTTCATGTACTTAATAAATATTGAAGAGAAACCACATTAGCAATCCCTGTACTCACCTTCATTATGAATTTGATCCTCGCAAGTGTTTTGTCCATTCACTGCATACAGTGCGTCACCGTTTATATCACGTGCCGTAAAATGACATTTGTCGCAAGTGCTAGTACTAACCCAATGAAAATAATTCCTACTATCATTAACTTTATCATTTCTATCGTTTTCCTTTTGATACGGAAACGAATAATTGATGATAATATTTTTTGAGCCATAACTAAACACGATTATCTTAAAGGCTTAAATCCGGAAATTCCTCCCAAAGGCTATCAAATTCTTTATTGAATTCGCGCAATACTTTGCTTGAATCTGTGATTAAAATATTTTCGTGATTATAACGCTCGGCGCTTCTTGTCCAATTATAACTTCCAGTTAATGTAATGTCACTATCAAACAATGCAAATTTATGGTGCATATGGTTGCGTGTCATGTCCACTCGAATTGGAACACCAGCGCGGTGCAGTTGTTCAATGTCTGAACCTTTGTCAAACATTTTATCATTATCTGTAATAATTCTTACACTAACGCCTTGCTTACTTTTTGAAATCAGTTCTTCCGAAATTCTGTCGTCACTAATGGTGAATAGGCAAATTCTAATTTTATTATTAGCATGACGAATATTATGAATAATGGCTTGCAAGCACTCTTCGCCAGGCGAGAAGTAGACGCTTTCCTGCTGCACTTCAACCTTATTAGCGGAGAGTATCAGTTTGTTCACCTTTTCAGTCCAAACTAAAACCTCCATATAATTTTCGGCGTTAATTTAATCCCTGGCTATTTTAAAAAGCTCACTTCTTAGTAAATCACTCACTCTTTTGTCAGGAGATAATGATTTTAACGAAGCTTTTATCTGATTCTTTTCTGCTTTAGTTAAAAAATTATCCTCAGCCGAATCATCAATTAATGCAATTACTTCTTCTTTTAAATTCATTTATTATTGTCTTTGGTGAAATGACTCAATTTTTTGTCAATTAAATCTATTCTACGATAAATGCTGTCAATCTTATCATGCAAATTGCTAATATCATTAGAATCTACCGCGGGCAGTTCAAATCCAGCAATTTTATTGACTGTTAGTTCGCCTTTTACGATATCATCTATTCCTAAATCGAAATAATTGGATATTTTGATAAGGGCCTCTAACTTAGGCTCGGCCCTTCCTTCTTCATACGCACCAATGCTCGATCTTTTCAAATCAAACAATTCTGCGAACTCAGTTTGATTCATGCTTTTGAAGAGCCTTAATTTCTTTATGTTTTTGGCAAGAATTGTTTTTTTCATAAAATAAAACCAATTTTTTTAGTAAATACCTAAAATTAATAGTATATTTACCAAAGATATTAAAATATCACTGTTGAAATGATAAAAAACAAAAGAGCGATAATCGCGATTAGCTCCAGACACATTTCAATAAATGACAACTAAACAGTAAATATAAGCAGATGAAATTAACAAAAAATAGACATTCGGCATTAAATTATTTTCCACCGTAATTTAAACTTGATTCTGAAAAGAAAAAATTGAAGAAATTGTATATATTTGGTTGAACAAAAAAAATGAAATTAATAGCAAGTAATTATGAGTCACTTTGATAAAGTAAAAGATTATCTTTTGGAATTAGATTATTCTATCGTTAAGGAAGATAGAGAGAATCAAGTTTTTATAATAGAGTCTTTAGAAGACGGCATCCAAAACGTTTTAATAGGAATTGCCGATCCAATTTTGATAATCGAACAATACCTTTTCGACCTAACAGCAAATGTTGGAGATGTGGCGAAACAGTTGTTGGTTAAAAACAGAGATATAGTGCACGGTGCATTTGTAATGGATGAAGAAGGAACAAAAGTGATCTTCAGAGATACCTTACAGGTAGAAAGTTTGGATTTAAATGAGTTAGAAGGAACTTTAACATCATTGAGTCTATTGTTAAGTGAGTATACAGATGAGATCATCAAATTCTCAAAAAATTAAGATTAAACATAAAGAATTAAAAAAAATAAAGAAATGAATATATTTAGAAGATTATTTAGAATTGGTTCAGCAGAAGCTAACTCCTTAGTTGACAAGCTGGAAGATCCAATTAAAATGACAGAACAAGGAATCCGAGACCTAAAAGGAGATTTAGGAAAAGCATTGGAAGCATTGGCAGAAGTTAAAGCTTTAGCAATTAGATCTAGAAATGATGCGGATGCAGATTCTGAAAAAGCAAAAAGTTACGAGAAGAAAGCAATTCTTTTATTGAAACGTGCTGAAAAGGGTGAGATTACAATGGAGGAAGCAGATCGTTTGGCAAGTGAGTGCTTAGTGCAAAAAGAATCGCACACAGCAAATGCTGCAACAAACAGAAAAAACCAAGTTAAATTTGAAGCCAATGTGAACAAATTGGACGCAAACATCAAAAGGTTACGTTCAAACGTTAAGAAATACGAAGTTGAATTGAAAACATTAAAAGCGAGAGCTAAAGTGTCTAAAGCAACTAAGAATATTAACAAACAATTGGCTGATATTGATTCTACTAGTACTGTTTCTATGTTAGAAAGAATGAAAGAGAAAGTAGATCAAGAAGAGGCATTGGCAGAATCATATGCCGAAATCGCTGGAGAAAACACTTCAATTGATCAAGAAATTGATAATGCATTGGAATCAGGTTCAGCTGAAGTAAAAGCTTCAGATAGCCTTGCAGCCTTGAAAGCGAAAATGGGAATGGGCGGAGACGCATAATTCCAACGATTTTCTCTCCCAAAGAGAACCTATAGTATTCGGCTGTCTCAACTTCTTTTTTGAGTACCAAAATTGATGCGAGACAGCCCTTTTTTTTCCATACCTAAACCTACAATGAACGAATTTATTCACAACATATTCAGTCCTGCAAACGTCATTCCGACAGCGATTCTTCCCTTTTGTGTTTTATAATGGTTGATCGTTATTATCGGAGTCATTGATTTGGATATGGTTGAAAAACTCAATCCGTTTATGAATGAGAAAGAGTTAGATACACTCATCATGTCGCATTATCAAAACGAGGCGCAAACGTTAACTACTGGCGCTGAGGCAAATTTATTAAAACTAAAAGAGCTTATTTCTGTTATTACAGGGGAAGAGGTTGCGCGTTGGTCGGCAATTAAAGAGGAATTTGTGGAAATGCAAAAACTGAAAGGTTATGGCGACACGAGTGGAGAAATGATTCAGGTCATCCGTAAGATGGGGGATATTAATAAATCATTGACAAATCTTGGGAAAGATGAAATAAGTGATGATCATATTGTTGAGTTAAAATCCATAACCGAGGGAGTGCGCGCAATTTCTAAAGTGATGATTGAAAATAGGAAAAGTAAAGGCAATTCAAAAGAGGAAGAGTAACCAACTAGCAATAGACGACATATATAAGAGAATAAGTACAACTGCGTTAATCGATCAAATGATAAATAAAATAAAAATCAATCTTAAAATAAGTTTGCTGCTCAGCATCTTTTTTATTACAACTCATTTTTCCTTTTCACAAGTAAGTACCGGTACAATTGACTTAACAGTGGATACATTTAAGGAGTTTGAAGTGTTTGGCGATACCTTAGATGATTACTCCGTTTATTTTACAGGTGAAAATCATACCTATGCGACGTACAACACTGAATTGCAGCTAAAATTGCTTAAATATTTGCATCAAGAACAAAATGTAAAGCATTTCATTTTTGAGCAAAGTCCAGGTTTGAGTTATATCATAAATAAGATTGTACTCGACGATAAAACCACTCATCTCCATTATTTACGCGACATGTTTTTCGATCCGTTTTATGAGATGGTGAAAGACTTGCGTAAATACAATGATACCTTGCCGCAAGAAAATAAAATTCAAGTACATGGAATTGACATTGAGCGTTTTCCAAGTTTCTCTATGTATGCTTTAAATGAAATGGTGGACACACTGGATAAAAGTATTCAAGGCGGCGAAGTATTTGAACAAATTAAAGCATTAGCCTCATCTGATTATAAAGATGCTGGTCCGGCCGCCTTTTATTCTGATCCTGAAATAACTGGTTTTGGTTTTGGTCAAGTCAGTGCTTGGGAGTCTCTAGAATCTATTATTAATGGAGCCAATGAGAATCTTGATTCATTAGTCACTGTTTTAGGAGCAGACAGCACGAGTTTTTATTCAATTATTGAAAGTTTAGAGATTGGACACGAATGGTATACTACCGAGCAAAACGGAGATGTAAAGTCACCAATTATTCGCGAACGTTTTATGGCTGAGGAATTTGAACGTGTTTATAGACAAGATATGGAGTCCAAGTACTATGGCCAATTCGGAAGATGCCATTTACACAAGGATCAAGATGCGGGACGTTGTTATGACTATTATATGAATTCAATTGCGAATCGAATTAATGACATACATCCTTCATTAAAAAATCAAGTTTTAGTCATCCCAATTTTCTACGGTGGATTAAGAGATTTTGATCGAGACGTGATTAATAGCCTAGATTTGGAGGAGCGTTTTACAAATACAAATGAATCTTTTATAATTGATTTAGCTTACAAGAATGGTGACCACTCCATAGTTGGATTTTATAATCGTTTACCATTTGTAATTATTTGTAATGGCAGTAAAGATGAGGTGGATTATTACAGCTATGATTGGGATAGTAATTTGGAGGAGTTTCATTTAGGAGTCGCTTATGGATCTACTTTTTTTAATAAAATGTCCAAATTGAATAATGTATTGGATAACGAGGGATTTGGCACCTTTAATACCCAAATGCGCACATATGTAGCACATTTTGATTACTTCCGGCCGGGTGAATCAGGTCTTTCTTATACCTATACTTATTATCCAGAGATTTCAAACGGCGATAAATTCGATTTTAGAGGTTATAAAATTGGAATGGGGTCAGGTTATCCTGTTGGTGGTAGATTCGTTTTGGCAGTTTTCGGATTAAACATGGCCTATGGTCAAATGAAATTGGTTGAGACACAAGAATCAACCGCACCGCCCAACATCATTCAAATTGATGATTTAAATCAAACCGTTTATAAAAATGACATTTTCACGCTTGATCCAAATTTGCAATTGCGCCTCACGCTGCCATTAATAAGCTTAAACGCCCAGGTGGGTTATGCGCTCGATATTTCAGGAAAATATTGGAAATTAGACGGTAAAGCGAAAAACTTTACAAAAACGAGCTTTAGTGCGCCTTATTTTCAAGTGGGCGCTAGTCTGAATTTGAAGACCTATTAATTTATGGCCTTGTTTTGTTTTTTTTTATTTATTGCGAATCAGTATAAGGATACCTACTCATCATAAATTGGTATGAAAGCATGCGAAGTTTTAGACTCAGATAAAGAAGATTTTTCAATACTTACAGCGCGTCAAAAATATGCGCTTACCATCTTTGCTTTGCTTGATGCCGTTTCAATTTTAAGAGCTTATCCAGAAATTAGTTCCATTTTTGAATATGGTCCAGAATTGCATGGGCTGTGGTTAATTCGACTGATTATCATTGCGTCATTCGCATTTTCGGCTGTCTTTTTTATGCTGCGCAGAAAAGAGGCCCTTGTTCTCTATTACATTCAATTTCCACTCCGCCTGCTTTTTATGATGCTCTCCTTCGGTTTTATAATTGAATTATTCGGAGGTGTTTTTGGTTCTCCTGCATGTGACTACTTCAACTAAAAGAG
>Ga0213861_10001071_pt1 | contig 24409 bp, 26 predicted proteins | sample PICome_4_FD_160110 | JGI IMG/M metagenome (GOLD analysis project Ga0213861, IMG submission 160110) | Coastal seawater microbial communities near Pivers Island, North Carolina, United States - PICO131 | ecosystem: Environmental > Aquatic > Marine > Coastal | place: USA: North Carolina... | reverse complement strand
TATCTACCTACAGATACTCCAACAGATACTCCAACAGATACTCCAACTTATCTACCTACAGATACTCCAAGCGAGTCACCAACATCAACTCTTACTACCACTATTACATCAACCTTAACAAGCACACTCACAAGTACACTTGTATCCACATTAACAAGCACCCTTACTACTACTCCAGAGTTGGTGTATGATAAAATCCTTCCAACAGAAATTTCATCTCTAAGATTTTCAAACGAAACTATAAGTGAAAACAATGAAACTTCATTAACTTATATTCTTGGAGGAACAACTTTGCTTGCTATATCTTCTATTATAGCCCTTATCGTAATAAAAAGAAAAGAGAGAAAAAAAGTTCTTGAAGAAGACTATGTTTGTCAACCAGTTGTTATGCAATCAAACTATGAAACCGAGGCTTGTTATCTTCAACCCCAATCTATAAATAACTCATATTACAGTGGATTAGAAAATGATGATGTTCCTCGAATATCATATAATAACACTTATAATATGGCATCTAATAACACTCATCTGTACGACATAGCAACAACTCACGAGGAGTATGTTGACGATACTCTATATGATATGGCTACACAAAATGAATAATTAATAAAGACAATAATATAAAAATGTGGGCTCAATACTCCGAAATCGGATTCCCTATTGTACAGGTTCAAATGAAGGGAAAAATTAAGAACGATGAGGATTTTTATGATTTTACAAACGGTTGGTTAGAATATTATAAAAAGAAACAAGATTTCGTATTTGTCTTCGATACAATTGATGTGGGTTTTGTTAATATCAAGTATGCATTCAAGATGGCTAATTTTGTAAAAGAACTTAAGAAACAAGAGATTCAATATCTCAAGCATAGTATTATAGTAACAGACAATTGGTGGACAAAATTTCTATTGAAAATTATTTTTGCAATTCAATCTCCAGTATGCTCTATCGAGTATCATTCAGATTTTGAAAACTTAGATTTAGAAAACTTAATTTTAAAAACTAAGGGAAGAGATAGTTTAGGATTACAATAAAGAAAAAAATATAATAAAGGGCTATATAATTTTTATATAGCCCTCGTGGCGCAATTGGACAGCGCGTGTGACTTCTAATCACAAGGTTGTGGGTTCGAGTCCCACCGAGGGTTATAGTCCAAGCAAGACTTTAAACTGCCAATGCCTCCTTAGCTCAGTCGGTAGAGCATCTGACTTTTAATCATAGGGTCGCGGGTTCAAGTCCCGCAGGAGGTTCCAAAGCATACGTGTCCGAGTGGTTAAGGAGATGGTCTTAAGTACCATTGCTCGATTGAGCGCACAGGTTCGAACCCTGTCGTATGCATAGGCTCCCATAGCTCAGTTGGTTAGAGCACCGGTCTTATTAACCGGGTGTCGGAGGTTCAAGTCCTCCTGGGAGTAAGGAAATACATTATGTTATAAATTAACATAATGTAAAATGAGTAGTTGTTTATTATACTGTCTGATCAAAGATTTGAGAAAGTAATATATTATGTTATAAATTAACATAATATAAAATGGTTAAATCCATAAAACCAGTCGTATCTATTATTGAAAGCGATGAATGGCAGTTATTAATATTGGGTATTACATTATTGATATTTTTAACAGTATTGTTGTATTTCACAAGATATTATTACAAGAAAAACTATCAAACATCTACAGTTTTTAATTCTCAGACAGGAGAGAGTAATCCAATAGTCACACCTGGAGATTTAAAACCTTGTAATAAGGGAGAATGTGTTGTTAATTTGACAACAGGATTGAAAAAATGTCCTGAAAAATCACAAAGCGTTCTTTATTACAATAGTACACAACAAGTTTGTTCTCCTAAAAACTCTTGTCCGTCTCAAGTTCCTTATGCTCTAAATGGCGATGGTTCTGTCAATAAATACGGAGTTTGTGAAAACTCTAAACAAGTATGTAGTTGTACGAAAGAAGTAACTTGTCCTAAATATTTAGCGTCTAAATTTTCAGTAGCAAACGGTAATATATATTCATCTTATCCTTCTGAGAAAAATTTTCTACTAGAACAAGTCCCATATTCTGTTTTTGATAGTTATCAAGATAGTATGGTTCTAAAATCACAAGGAGAATTTTGTAAGATAAATAGTACATATTCTAACCAACTTGTTGGTGGGTGTTCTTTTCTCAATCAGACAAATGACTTTCTTATGAAATGCGATAAGGAGTCTTTAGATCCAACCATAAGTGTGAGTCCATACTCACTCAATCCTTACTACCTATCTAATACTGTAGTAGAAAACAAACAGTTCTGTGAAATACAACCATACTTGGATTCCAACTGGAACAATATGACTTTGTGTGTAAATCAAAACCCTTGTAAACTTGGAAATTATACTTACAATTTTGACCAGTATAGAACAATAAGCGAAACAACAACAGTAAATGGGAAAAGCGTTACTAATTCTGTTTTGAATACGAATGTAAAAGGAACTCAACTGAATTCACGAAATTTCTGTCAATCATACGCTTCAAATCTTGATACCTACCTCACAGATTTACAATATTACACTCTTTCTTGTATTAAAGGAACGAGATGCAATGTTCTTCCGGATGTCGAGGATGACACAAAGTTTTTTTCAGGGACCACAAGCGAACTCGATATATCAGCGATAAATGCTTCGTATACTGTAAACTATAACAATAATTTTTTAACTTCCACTACAGATTATAACTATAATCCAATAAAGAACCAAGTTCAGAGCGGAGACCTTGTTCTCGGTCCTGGGTTTACATATACCCATACTGGAGGCAGTGGATATAAAGTAGGAGTCTGTACAGTTTCTGTAAACGAAACAGATATAGTTATAGATGGTTATATCACGAAGGTTGGGAGTAATCCCTCTATTCATACTTTCAATTTAATAGAAAAAATTGAACTCTATGGCAATGTAACTACCCAGATAACATCGGGTTTGACAGGGACAGTTAGTCAAACTACAGGAGCAGGAGCAGGAGCAGAAGTTACATTTACACCTCAATCTCAATATTATATTGTAAGAGTAAATCCTACATCCCATAAAGTTTCTTTCTATAATTTTAGTCAACAAACTTTTCTTACTTACATACCCATTCATAATTATAAAGAGGCTCTTACTAATTTTTATGATGGACAGAATATTACATACTATCCACAATACGCTTTAAATGGTTTCGGTTACAATACAATATCAACAAACGATTTAGATAAAATTATGGCAAATAGCACAAATGGTGACTTTAGCCAAAATGCTGGATATTCTTTTAAAATTGGAAATGCAAACAAGTCCACTATACCATCAGAGACAAAATTGGGAGGAGGATATAATCCGTCTTTCGATATAATATCAAATGGTAATTTCTTCAGAGGAGGGTTATCAAAACCCCGTGGTTATGTATATAAGGAATTTATAGAAAGCGAGGTTGTTAAGGAGGATTTATCAGATAATGGAACTCCACCTAAATTTAAGACGCAAAATTACAAAATAAAACAAACTCCTTTTAATACTCAATTTTACAATGATATATCTTTCTATAGCCCAGTATGGAACAATCAATATGGAAGGACAGAATGTATTAGATGTAATCCATTGTTAGTTGCTTCTATTAATATGGCACAAATAGATGATAACGGTTCGGCTACTGGTTTCATATACGATGCTGCGACTATACAATTTAGTGGTAAAGATTTTGCTCATTATAGAAAAAATTTTGGAACAACAGAGATAGAAAAAATATGGTGTTTCGAATCAAGATCTAAACTAAATTTGTCAAAACAATCCAATCAGAATAAGATATATTTAGATAGACCAAATCCAAACATAAAAATAGGAGACTTGGTACTATCATCTCAAAACAACTTTCCATTTGTAATAAATCCTATAGGGGAAGTCGATTCGTCTTATAACAATAAGACTTTCTATATATTCATAGGTGACATTTATCAGACAGCAACCAAGGCAGTAAATTTCACTCCATTTGAAGATTTTGGAACAACAAAATACCCTGTCCCAGAATCTGATTGGGTTTCTAAAGATTTCTTTGGTTTGGGTAGAAACAATAATACTTTTCAAGATTTTAACAAAAAACAATTTATAACTGCAATTTACGACAGCTCTTCGAAATCTTTTAAAGTTAGTTCTATTTCTAATTTTAACACACAAGGAGCATTTTTCTTTGGAAACAAGTATACAGCAACTAATATAAATAAAGATCTTGTCCCATCTGACAGTGTTTTAGACCAAGCAATAGTAGACAAAGATACAAAATTTATAGATGTTACTATTGTTCCAAGTGTTTCAGTTTCTGACAACACTAACGGAGTTATAACTACTACTGGATTTACAGGAGGCGATTCAAACTTTCCGTCAAAGACATTAAACATAAACGAAAAACTCCAATTCGTATCTCTAACAAGAAATCTATATCTTAACACTAAAAGAACTAATCCAAACGAACCTTTACCTGGTTCCGGAGGAGAAATTCAAATAGACGAGATTACAGACGGAAGGATAACATCTATCAAAGTGATATCTCCTGGTTCTGGATACAGTAACACTTCTCCTTTTGTTCGTCTTGAGTCTTACGATGCTTACTTAAATTAATTTATAATAAAATGAACATCATTTTATTATCTATATGGGTAAAAATACTTTTAATTACATTATTATGTGTATATTATCATTCTAAAATCCTAAACAAGTTTTTAATTTCTCATAAACCTAAACAACCAACTACAAACATTTTGTGTCAATATACTGGTTTACCTACAATAGATTTATCGACTCTATCTGTGTGTAGAGTTACAGATGGAATCAAATCATACATTTACAGTATAGATGGAGTAGAATATGAAATAGCTCAAACCCAACAAATGTATACAAAAGTGTGTAGTGGGTTTTGCACAAGTGGGATATCTACAGTTGGAGATTGTGTAAATCCTGTTAATCAAGCTAATTTTGAAAACTGCGAAACTCTACTAAAACCCAAACAAGGTTGTATATCTGCTGCTAAACCACTTGTTAATGTTACAGACACAACTGCAGCAACGCAGCCATATTATGCTGTTGCTCCTTTAAATAGCAGTAATCTATGTTCGTGATTTAGACTGGGAGAAAAACAACATTTCTTCCTTATTTGTCTGTGGATTTTTTAATTTTATCTTTCTGATAACATTTATCAAAAAGTAACTAATATTCTTATTAAGAGGAGAAAATGTAATTTGAGCATTTAAACTTTCTTCTCCATTTCTCCATTTACTATTTGTTTTGTTCTTTGAAACGATAATTTTAGGATAAGAGAACTTTTTCTTTGTTCTGGGACATATATGAACGGTTGCGTCTTTATTAAATTTTTTGAAAAAATTATACAGTATGTCTTGAGTTACCCAACTTGGTATACAACTCGAATAAAAAGAATTTATCTTCTGTTCCTCGCTTCTAATAGTTACTCTTGCGGGAAATATTTCAATAAAACCAAAATCATCGTCTATCTCTAAATTTTTCTTCTGTTTTTCTGTGTACTTGATTCCGGGTGGGATAATTAAAGGTTCTTGTTCTACTTTTATGTTAGGTCTTTCATATGCTGCCTCTACTTCTCCTAAAAGACCCCAGTCATTGGATTCTTCTGCCTCTTCGATAGCATCGTCGTAATCCTTCTCTGGAGGAGTCCAGTTTTTATCCGGAACAGATTCTATGCGTTCTGAGCCATCAAAGTTCATTCCTATAAGAGCATAATATACTTTAGGATTACTAATCCAAGCGTATGTATGTCCAAATTTTACACCTTCCTTGTTTTCTACAACATTCACATAATAGTCCCATTTTTGTATGTCGGTTAACTTTGAGAGCTTATTTACACAGGATTTGAGATTAAGTTCGATTTGTTCTTTATCAAAAACACCAGAATGGATAAACAAAAACCCCTCTTCAGACACCTTAGACATTTTTTAAAACCGATTGTTTAAATAAAAATGCACTTTCAAAATGCCTTGTTCCAAATGTAGAAAAAGAACTATAATTGTATTCAATTGTAAATGCGGAAAGGATTTTTGTTCAAGATGTAAATATCCAGAAGATCATAATTGTACATTTGATTATAAGGCAGCTCAAAGAGACAGATTAAGAATTAATAACCCAAAAGTTATTAATAATAAAATTGATAAAATATAAATCTAATTAGTTTTGTGATTTTTGATGTATGTAAGGATCTGTTGAAGTTCCTTTGCTGCTTCAACATTATCTTCGGCATTCAAAGCATCTCGTTCAGACTGTTCAAGAAGTTGAGTTGGAATACGGAAAAAGTTATTCAAAGTGCACATTGATGTATACAGAAGACCTTCTTTGGGGTCAAGCATACTCTTTCCGTTCTTATCAACACGAGCAGACACTCGATCGAAAGCAGATTTCTTACCCAGAGAAATCTTTTCTTTAAGTTCCGTGACCTTCTCTTCAGCAGTTCCATCAGCAATCTTTCGCTTAGAGAAATCGGCTCCATTAAGACGGAAGTTAGTAGTTCCAAATGCTTTCTTCATACGAGCGTCAACACTGAAACGACCCGAGGAAGTCTTAAGTCCATTGACACTGATGTATCGTGCGAACAAAGACATCAAGATACCAGAAGTAGCCATACGCTTCTCAGTAATCAAAGCAAGCTTGTCGGAAAGCTTTCCTTTTCCGGTTTCAGGGTCGATAGGTCCAAGATTTGCTTTGGTATAGAAAGCAACAAGTTGGTCAGAGACATAGTAAAGTGACCGCAATTGACTGTTAGTGCGGTTAGTCTTGCGTTTGCGGGAAGAGTAGACTTTCTTCAAGTCACCCAATTCTTGGATATAGATTTGAGAGTACTTTGCAATATCAGCACGACGAAGAACTGTATCGTCAGCTCCATCTGTTCCCTTGATGGTAATTCCTGCTGTAGGAGCATTGCTCAAAATACTGTTCCATCTCATAATGGCTTTGTGAGAATCTTGAAAGTATCGAATGTACTTTCCGAATTCTTGATTACTGGTAGGGCCTTGAGTGGCAGCAGCGGTAGGGGAAGTTCCAAGAGTCATTTTAGTAAGAACTTCTTTATACCAGTTTTGCACGCAATTGTTTAATTACAGGTTCATTCTTATCAAAAAGAGTTCTATTTCCATTTTTGCTCTTCAAACCAATTGTGTCAAAATGAAAATTTCCCGAATTCAAAATTATAATACTGTCTCTATTTTTGTAATACAAATCTTTATCTCCTAAATTATATACTTTCTTTGTTTGATTCCAAATCACAAAAATATCTATATCCAATATATTTGATATTAATTCTAAAAATCTTATGTCTCCCCATTCATTTGAACTTAGAGACTTCTTCATATTTTCTAATGATGTTTCTGGAACTACTTTTGAGAAATCCTCTAATGAACCTCTACTCAGTTCCTTATAACACACTTTTCCATTTATCTTCTCATCTAGTATTACAGATAGATCATTACGAAATTGTCTCGTTATCTTCATTTTATCTTGAACTGATGAATTTATATAAGATTTATTAAATCCCTGTAATATAGAGTGAAACATACATGAACCGTCACCTATAGCTCCAATACGAACAAAAGTATAATCGAGACCTTCTATATTAAAAGACATTTTTATATCCATACGAATATAAAAATTATTCATTTACAAGTTCAATTGTAGCACCTTTCACCAATCTCTCTTCTTGGTTCTTAGGATAGGTTCTAAACAAAAATCTCCTTGTATGATACATAATCACAAAAGCCATAAATTTACAATTTAGACTATCTTGATTGGTGTTGATAGTAATCTTTCCCCCAGCAAAATTTACACCGGGTCTGAAAGATTTACCGTCTCCATCTACAACATCATTTGACCATCTACTTAGACCCCGAATAAAACTCTCTGAGTTTTCTCTGTAAGCATATTCTGTCTTAAAACTATCTTTGTTATCAACAATAGTAGATAAAGTTGTTTCCAATTTTGTATTACGAATTGGAGATTTGTCATTTGATGTAACTATCGTCATATTCTTATTTTTTTCTGTCATTGTTACATTTACAGCACCCCAGGCAATCTCTTCTACTGGATAGTTGGTCTTGGAATCAAATTTGAGTTGAATTCTTTTGCCAAGAGGCACTTCATTATCGTCTTCAATATAATAAGAATCATTTACAAAATACTCTCTGACCCCATCTACTTCGTTTTCTTTACAGTTACTCAAATCGCACTCCTTACTCGTATGGGTTGTATAGAGACCTTCCAATTCAGGAATTGGTACACAATCTACATTATTTGTAACATCGAGTTTTGACATATCTACATCAATAAGGTTTCCTTTGTCGTCCTTCATAAGCAATAAATTTTCAAGCATCAAGTTAAATTCAAATACATGATGTAATCTATCGTTTTGACCACAAAGAGAAAGTGGGAACGAGTCGGTCTGATCTCCGTCGTAACAAAAAGGAGGTCTCATAGAGATGGGCATCGGTGGTAATGATGTGTCAAAAGAGCCTTCCACAAAACTTAAATTCAAAGAATGAAGATAAGAAAACAGAATTTTGGTATTTCCGTGTTGAAGTTCTGTGTCATTAAACATTAATCTATATTCCTTCACCATATTTACAAAGATGTTATCACACCAGCTAATAGTAACATTTTCTCCTGATTTTACTTTGATTTCTGGTAATACAGTAGTCATCAAACATCGGTGAAGAGCATGATAAGGAAAGATTTTGGATTTATATGTCACTCGTTCTTTGTTTGTTGGAACACTGTTTGCCTCCATAGTTTCCCAATTACTCTGATACCAGAGAGTTTTGCGCTTTCCTCTCTGATGGATGCTATACAATACATTTCTTTCATCTTGTTTATCGTTCTCGCTTCCAGTAGGCAAATGTTTCTCTTTCTGGATATTAGACCCTTGTAATGATTGTTCATATCTCTGAATGTTCATTTTAACTTGTTGTGCTTTAAACTATTTAAAACCTCTTTCACATTATACTTGAGCAAGTAGTCTGTTCTTATCTTGAGTTCATCTTCAATTTCATTTGAATGGTCTTGCGACAACCCACTTCTATCAAACACCTCTATCGATCTCCTGAATTCTCCGTCAATGTCTTCAAAGAACATAGTATGAATACCGTGTTTATCATTAACACCTAATGGATAAAAATGGTCACATTCTTCCATAACTATAATAGGAGAATCGTCGGAATGAATATAGGTTTCTCTGATGAGCGTGTCATCTATAGCGCATCTCATAAGATAAATGTTAACCTCAAAATCTTTACTTAGGTGTTCTAATATCTTGTGATAATTTTCTTGTTTCATAAACTTTTTATATTCTTCGTTGTGGCTTATCAACGACATCTTAAATCTATTAATATACAAAAATTTATCATTGAGGTTTGTTTTCGATTGATATACTGGATAGGTACACATTAGAAACGAATCAAATAACGAGTCTCTTTCAAGACCTTTCAATCTAACAAGTGTTCTATGGACTTTTCCTGGATAAATCCAACTCGTTGGTAATGTAATCATTTTATAATACTTTATTATAAAATTAGATTTTGTTTTTAATAGACATCCATAACTTGATATCATACCAAGATTCTACATCTTCTGTATCTACCAATTCATTATTTACAACATAATTAGCCATAAACTTCATCATTTGAATTGTTATCATCTCTCTGTATTGGGGTGTTGTTAAGAACTGATCTACTACTCCAATATCTGGTGCTTCAGTTGAAATCTCGAAATAGTGAATGAAATATTTCATAATCGGTTCTCCAAAACATATACACCAGTCTGGTATTTTGCTCTTATTTTGACCTTTATGGTATCCTGCGTTCATATACTGCAACATAACATAATATAATATCTTGATATTCTTATCAATATCATCGTTTTCATTTGGTTCAATGGGTCCTCTCTGTTTTCCAGAGAATATATCATATAATTGTAAATCTTCTTCATACTTTATCTTATTTAATATCACTGGGACACTTTGATTTGTTTGAACAAAGACCGAATCTCTCGGCATTGTTGGGTTTTTAATTCTAAAATCTACCGACGAAGAATACATTCCTCTATCTATAAATATATTCTTCATATCTTCTGTTTCTTCTATTTTCTCTACATTTTTCTCGTACTGTGATAACGATCTAAAAATATTAACATAGTCTTCTCCATATGGAGTTATATAAATGGTTCCCTTCGTGAGGTTCATAGGAACCCCGGTCTCAAACACGAAAATTCTGTATTTGGTATCCATGTTTTTATTAGAACCTTTTTAATAAAAAATCAGTTTAAAATGCCACTTCTATGGATTAGACATGCAGAGAAAAAATTCAAAAATGGTAAAGGGTCCCCTGGTTATTGTGATCATGACCCACCGTTAAAGAAAAATGACGACCCTAATATAAACATCGTGGGACATTCTATATTCATTAGATTTGGTGTTCCGGACAAAATTATATGTTCTCCGTTTCTTAGAACTAGGGAAACGGCAACAAATATACAGAAGTTCTTTTCAAAGTTCTACTGTAAAGACATAGAAATCTCGATAGACATAAATATAGGCGAATTTTTAGGTTGGGTGAAACCACCTGGATTGAAAGCACGAGTTACCGAAGAAACTTCTAAATACATAACTCCTCTATTGGGTGTTGAAAAAGTCAAGGATGTAGAGGAAAGATCTAAAATTCATGTAGACAGTATCAATAGAACAGAAAATATACTTATTGTGACTCATGGTATTGTCATAGAGTTCATACACAAACACCTTACCGGGAAAAAACTGAACAAAATCAACGAATTGTCTGGAATCAGTTTAGTAGGGGAAAATGTAAAGGAATTTGAACTTGATGTATAAAGAAAAATATCTTGAAATGGATTGCGAACAGAGTTATATTAGTTTCTGTACACTCTTCCCTATCATTGTGGGAAGTATTGTGTTTTTGAAATTAGATACTCTGGTAGATGTCGCTTTGAATGGTTCTGGAATTGGTAAACTAAAGAAAGTAAAACACAATGTAACGGTTGATACATCTGAGGGAACTTTGAAGATACCTACTGCTAAATTTCCAAATATGGATTGGGAAATGTTTTTTATTGACGAAGATACAGATGTAAAAGACGGAGTTAACGATTTAGATGCCATTGAAAATCTTAAAACTACAAAATGTAAACAATATAGAGATTTGGTTTTGTGCGAGTATGTATATTCAACGGACCTCAGGAAAGGAGATATTAAACTTGTTGTATCTAGTCCTCTCGATGACTTGTGTTATTTATCCACCATTAAAGAAGGGGAAATAATCGATTACAAGAAGAATATTCAAGAGTTTTTGAAAGAAATTGAGGAAAATTAGACTATATAAAATGGATCTGATTTTGATGTTATTTTTAGTTTTTATTATTCTAATATACATTACAATTTACATCGTAAAGGGAAAGGGATTATGGGAAAATATAGAAGTTTATACACCTAATTGGAGTGAGAAGATACTTATTCTAGTATTTTTCTACCTGTTTGTGGTTTTAACGACTATCAGTTGGTGGTATAACAATTCTCAACTCAAAAATCCTTTTCTTCTAAATCTTACCAAAACAATATTTATTTTAACATTAGTCTTGTTTTCTTTCACTTTATTTTGTTTATCAGACGGAAACACTTCAATCGAAGAGGCGTTTATTCTGTCGTCTGTTGTTTTTGGACTCTTAATTTTGAATATGTTGATTAGTTTTATGTTTAACAATACAAGTTCCAAACTTTTCTCTCTTCTACCACTTTCTTTGTATACTTATATCTATGCGTGGATGTACGAAATTAAAAATAATTATTAATAAAATGACTGATTTTATTAATAACTTGGTGGATATTGTATTAGAAAAACGAACGAAAATACTGAATAACTACAGGTATAACTACTTTCACAACTATTCTGAGAATATAGATCTTTTGAACGACAATACATTAACTGCTATATATGATATTATAGAACGCAGTTCTAACGAGATAGACACTGAGATGATAAAGGATATAAGTTATTTTCTATCTTGCGATATTTCAAATGAAACTGTGGTAGCAAGTACTAAAAATATCAAAAATTATATCATATTTTCTTTATATATGAGTTTGATAGACATCAAAGTAAGGAGAATGTATTTCAACAAGAAAATCATTGTTAATATAGTTAGAAAACTCAGACCAGATAAATATTTATGCGAAATTATGAATTACAAGAATGATTTCCAACTATATGCTTATGCCAAATCTATAGTAGATTTGCCTCTTGTTAAGGATTTTGAAACCAAGATTTTAGCTTTAAAAGAACTAAATGGTCCTATGCCGTTTTTCGATGTTATAGACAATATGATAATATATGAAAAACCCAGTGAACTTAACCCAAATAAGGACGCTCTATTAGATGTATTGAAAGATATTGTAAATCAACTTAAATTCGTTAATATCAATTTTTGGTTTGAATATACTGACAAATGTTCCATAGGAAGGAGTCAAAATGGACTATGTCGTTATTTCATCTTCTTTCTCGATAGTTTAATAAGTCATCAACAACATATTACATCATACAATGTTTACGATGGGCGTAGAAAATATGACACAATATCCGGTAAAGACCAGATTAGAACCATAATACATATATTATCCGAAATATATGTTACAGGGGGAGATAATTATATAGAAAAATGTAAAATAGAACCATTTGCTGAATATTTAAGAGTTCTTGACAATCTTGTGGATGAAGATATTCACGACAACTTTATACTTTATTTGATGAATATCAAAAATGAAGGTTTTAAAGAACTTTTAGTGTGAAATTTACATATTATCTAAAAGACAACCTTCTAAATCTTCTATAATTTCATTTTTTTCATCCTCAAATATTTGATCGTGAAACAAGTCATGATTTTGATGATCTCTCGGAGACATAGAATTATAGATATCATCATTTTTAGCAACTTTATCATCAAGAATACCTTGTTTGTCGTCAGCTATATCTGTTAGTATTTTCTTCTTATTCAAGTTCTTCCAGTTATCACCATCATGAACTTCTATGAATTTTGATTTTTTGTTAGTTTGTCTTATGTTTTTGTTCTCAGGATGTTCAGAGTTAAAATGTGTTTCAAGAAACAGTTTTTTGACACTATCTCTTGGATTTTTAAGTAACTTCAGCCATTCTTTATCCGTTAGATAAGTTATATCCTCCTTACCATACCCGTTAATACTAATAATGTTATTTGTCGTATAATTATTATTTGTTGTATTATTCATATGTTTCATAGCATCGTTTAGCATCTTCTCGAGATATTCTACTTTTTGTGTTAATATTATATTCTCATCTGAGGTTTTCTTTGATTTACAATGATTCTTCTGATGTCTATATTTTCCACTTTTATGTTTGAATCCAGCATCGCAATAGTCACATTCATATATAATATTATCATCTTGTGGTATATTTGTGATACCTTGTGGTATATCTGTGGTATATTTATGGTATATCTGTGGTATATTTATGGTATATTTTGAATTTTCTATTTCACCTGTCTTCTTCTGGTGTTTTTTAGTTTTTATGTGTCTTTGGTAATCTCTTTTATTTTCAGTTATAAATTTACATTCTTCACAGTTATGTATTGACATATTTTATATACAAATAATATTTAAAGGTAAAAATAAAAAACCAAAAAACCAATAGTTATTTATTTGTATTATATTACCAGATTTATATTCCTTAAAATATATATTAAAAAGATGCACTATATGGTAAAAACCCACCCTGAGAGAGGGGGGGGGAGATTTTATTTTAGTATAGGTTGTAATTATAAATACTAAAATGTTGATACGACATAGAAATAGACAAAATTAGCAATTACGCAAATGAAATAATATTATTTAATCCCTTCTCTTTACTGACATAAACTAAAGACTCACTATACAATTGGAAATGAAAAATCAATTGTAAATTTATATTATAAAACATTATGGAGCCAGTAATACAAATATTGAATAATGATAGTCTTGAAGAACTACTAAAATTAGAAGACAATTCTATAGATTGTGTTATAACAGATCCTCCTTATTTCATAGATAAGTTAGATAACAAATGGAATAGCAATAAAGTATCAAATGACAGCAATAGTCATATTAAACATTTACCTAAAGGAATGAAATTTGATAAGAAACAAGTTAAAGAGTTGTATGATTTTTATCTAGAAATATCAAAAATTCTGTTTAATAAGCTAAAACCAGGAGGGTATTTTTTGTCATTTTCGGCGCCAAGATTATATCACTCTATAGCTATGGCTTGCGAAATAGGAGGTTTTGAAATAAGAGATATGATAAACTGGACTTACACACAAAGTATGCCTAAAGGAATGTCTGTTAATCATATTATAGAAAAAATGGATTTGACTAGTGAAGAAAAGACCAAACTTAAGAAAGAATACGAAGGGTTTAAAACTCCTATGATTAGATCTTGTTTTGAACCTATTTGTGTTGCTATGAAACCTATAGGTAAATTAACATTTATAAAGAACGAACTCAAATTTAAAACAGGATTGTTGGATTTCAACCAAAAAGTTGGTATAGATAATGATAGAGTTCCAGCAAACATAATTACTACTGAAGTTTTCAATGAAATGTATGACAAGAATTTTATGGTTTCAAAACCTTCTAAAAAGGAAAAAGGAACATTTAACACTCACATCACTGTAAAACCTGTTGCATTAATAGAACATCTAGTTAAATTATTTAGCAAAGAAGGTTCTTTGGTAGTTGATCCATTCTTAGGGAGCGGTACAACAGCTTTGGCTTGTAAAAACACAGGAAGGCGATGTATAGGAATTGAACTTAATGAAAACTATTACAAAATTTCTTTGGAACGATTAAAATGAAAATCATTTATAAATTTATATTGTAAATGATATATGAATCGACAATGGGGCTTCTACAAGATTTGATTAAGGAAGTCGCTATTGAAGTTATCGAAGAATCAAAAAGCGTTTTTAGTATAATTAACATAGAAGATGTTACTTCTATATCTGACAAATATCCAGAAGATTTTATGATTTTCTGCAATGATAATAATATTTCTCCGCCCAAAATAAACACAGGAAGAGGGAAGGCTTTATCGACAATGTTAGATAATCCTTATAACTATTTTACGAGACAAGAGTGCAATGACTTCTGTAAAAAATTTTGTATCAAAACAAATGATTCTATACAATTATTTAACAAACACGAACAATGGGGTATCAAATGTTCTAGCAGCAAAGGGAAATATTATATTAAAAAACCATATACAAAAACAAAAAAATACGATATGAGAAAAAATTTTAAATTTGACGGTTCGTTGGATTCTAAAAACAAAGAAATTTCCAATATCAAATCCCATCTAATAGAAAACTATATAGATATATCTAACGAAAAATGGGAATTAGGTCACAAAAATCCTGATATAGAAGATAGTAGTTCGAATAATTTAGTATTACAACCACCCATACAAGGAAAATATAGAGATAATTACATTTTTATAGATACATTTACTAAAATTCCTACTCCTAAAAAATTAAAATCATTGATAGAAACAAAAGTTTCTCCATACTCAAATCAACAATTGATAGAATTAAAACATTATCTCAATTCTTTAAACCTTGAATAGCAACTACAGGCTCATAATACAACCCACGCAGTATTTCAGAGCATCTTGTCTAATGTGGTAATTTTTTACCACATTGAATACATTAGTAAAACTACTTTTGGATGTTGTTAAGTTTTTCATCAAACTATCGTATTCTTCTCGTTTCCAGAGATTTTTCCATATACTTAGAAATTTGCTATCTTTGAATGTATCGTAGAATGATGTATCTGTCATAAGAGATGATAAAAACATAACACAATCAAAAGACTCAAAAATATAATGTCCGTTAAACATCAATTCTTTGAATTTTACTGACTGATTTCCTATCTTATAGTATTCTATTCGGTGATTTTCGTATTCTCCACAATAATACAAGTTATCAAGACCTATATCTTTTGACTCAACTGGTAAATCTAAATATGTCTTATTTGACTTATTTAGACAATATCTTGTATCTTTGTAATCTATGGAAGATTTTGTGCTTGGTGAGATGTTTAGGGTTATTTGTGAATTTACTTTAATACCCTGAAATGTAAAATTTGCCTTATGGGGACTGAAGTTAATGTAGTTTATAGATGGTTCTCCGTGACTGTATCTGTATCTACTAAAGAAGTAACATAACAAAACAAGTTGTATGAAAATATCTCTCATAATTTTCTCATTTAGAACATTATGAACTGTTGATCTCGCCAAGGGAGAACTTTTTGCTAAACTTGGATTCATTGTTATCTCTTTCAAAGTCTTCATATGCTTGATATTAATCAAAATGTTAAAAGTTTCATTACAAGCGTAACTCCAAAGATAGGGGATAAAAGAAGGGTAATTTTTACTTTTCAGTAATTTCTCCATAATACAGGATACAACAACATAATTAAGAAAGGGGTTACTCGATTTAGTTGTTCTATTGTTATGATACAAAGATGTATCTATGTTGTTATACGAAAAAATTTTGATAACAGAATTTCTGTTTTCTCCAGTTTGGATTTTGATTTCCTTTGTATCGTCTACATAGAATTCTTCCATAAACTGTTTCACAAGTTTACATCCGTGGCAATTTTCTGATTGAAGCATTCTATTCTTAGACAGAAGAGACTTGTTCATACAATTAACAGAAGATAATATATTTATGTTATCATTTTTAAGTTCTTCCAATATCCCTTCCTTTATAGAACCCCATTGCTCAAATATAACATCTGATTTGTCTCTATCTGACGGAATTTCGAAACTGCCTATGTTAGGTGTTTGATGTTTTACAGAAGGCAGACTCATTTTAGTTTTATTTTACTTATAATATTTTTGACAACAAATGTATCAAATTCATCAATCTGGTTATTGCTACAACTAACTATATTTAGTTTTGAAGGCTTGGTTATAAAGTAGTATTTCATATCCTCTTCTTCTATTTCTACTTTCAAATACTTCTTTGGGATCACATATGTGTGAGGTTTGTTTTCATACATATACACAAGATAAACTATGGTTGAAAAATCTTTGACAACATAGTAAATATCTTCGTTTTCATTTTTAGCGTAATACACGGAAGGAACTACTTTAGGACAACTTTTATCTCCCTTCTTGCATTTATCCCATATTTGGGATATTTTTTCATAAACTGACTTTTCCATTTTATTTAATAATAAAAATGTCTTTATATGATTTGACAAAGAACATATCAAATGTAACAAGAACTAAATACAACAAAATGTATCGAAGAGACTGTGTTGTGGCAAAATTTATTAAGAACAATAATACAATAAACTTGTATTATAAAAATTACTCGAAAAAACTTCTAAAAGACCACATGATGAGAGATTATGATGAAAAATATGTTAGTATGTATTTTTGGGATCATTCATTTTGCACTTATAAGAACATATCGGACGAAGATATCAGGTCCTTAGATAGATTGGATGCAGAAGTCGATAGCAAGGTAGCAGTAAGTTATATTATGGCTTCAATTTCTCTTCACGAAATTATATTGAAAACTTATATGGATGACAAATATGATATAATTAAAGACAGTCAAAGTTTTGATAAAAACACAATAAGGCAGGTTTTATGTGATTTTGATATGGTTATAGAATTTAACAATCAACTTACAAATTTTATCAACAATGTATTTGATGACATTAGTATGAGTAATTTTATGATTACCCCCTCAGGAAAATTTAGATTTATACTAGGTGATGTTAGATATTTTCTAATAGGAACGAAGAGGGTTCATGATGTCAGTTCTGCTATAGTTAGTACAATGAGAGATGTTCCAGAAATTCTAAATTATCACTTAGAATTGTTAAATGTGTGTGACCAAATATACTCACCAGAATTGATAACATCATATAAAGCCAATAATGTTTTACTTAATCTGTTGAAACTGGATATGAATATGGACTTGTATGAAAAACGCCTAATCAGAGTAATAGACAAATATGTTGATAAAGGGGGAAATTTAGATATAGTATTTGATTTGAAAGAAAGCAAGTTTGAAAACATCATACCTAATCTTGATTCTATTAGAGAATATCGTTTATCTTCGTATTTAGGAATTTTTTAATTCTTTCCTTTCTCACAGAAATCGAAGGATTATCTTCACAATTGTATTCTCCTTTGCCATTTTTAGAACAATGATCTACAGTATACGGTATACTTAAATATTTTAAACCTCCGTTGGTTAAATTTTCTTTCTTGAATTCATTTAGAGCGACTCTATCGTAGAATTCATATACATCAGAATTCGGTCCTCCTTTTCTAAAACTATAAAAATCTTTGGGTAGGTAATCCACTGCTATACCAGAATACGGCTCTATACATTCTACGGATAACTTGTTTCCTGAAATAAAACTTTTTGTTCCTGTAATATCGGCGTCACTAATTATCTGTTGACCTGTTATGTCTTTCAAAAGGTCACACGAAATTCTGGTTCCTACATTTTTAATGTTACTTGGATCAGTTTTCTTGTTAGAACCCATATTAGAGATAACATATGTATTTCCATCTATTTCAAACATTGCCTCTTGTTTTCCCATCAACGAATTTTCTGAAAAAACAAGTTGCCATATAAGTATGACTAAAAATGCTATATATAATAGACTTTGTAACTTCTCCAACATTTTAATTAAAAGTTATTTTAATTAAAAATTGTTAAATAGAAAATTAGTAAAAATGTTTCAGGAAACTTTCGAAATTGAAGTGAAGAAAGGAAAGAAAATTCCAAAAAAATCAATTGAAGAAGATGAGGGTTCTGAAATCGAGGACGATGAACTCGAAGAATTTCAACCAGAGGACGAAGACGAGGATATCTATGAGTATTTACAAAAGGCGTTCAGTGATGTAGGAGAAGTAACAAATACTGGAACAAGAGAATTTATGGTAGAGTTCTATAACCCTAACGCTGTTTTGGTAGAAGACGAGGCCGATTACGATTTTGATATATGCGATGGTGTTCCTTTATTAACAGAAACAGAACAATTCATTCCTTTTGTTAATTTTATGAAAAATCACGAATTTTCTTTAACTGGAGTTGTTTTATACACAAATCTTGAAGGAGGAGGTCATTTGATAATCTAAAGAGTACAGAGTAACTTATTCTTGATTTTAAAGTAATTTTTCAGATATTCACAAAGTTCTTTAGATGAAGATTTTATCATAATCTTATCCCAAAAATAATGTGTTCTCAATATATTTATATTTTCAAACTTTCTAGGCAAGTAATCTTTTTCCATTTCCTCTTTAGATGAATCTAAAGTATAGTCTATAAAATCTTTTTGTTTTCCCATTATTTTGTATAACATATCTAAATTCTCTGTATTTAGATTGATACCCGACAACAGCTGGAAAGGTACCTCTTTATTGGTTCCACAAACTGTCCCTTTCGATGTTTCAAATGGAGACTTGATTATTCTAAATTTCCCATCTCTGAATACCGTTCCATATGTGGAGTCTCCGTTATCTAAAGGTTGCTGGTATCTTGCTAACCATAATCTAACATCTTGCTTGTAATAAGATTGGAAGATCGGTAATTCTGTTATATCTGCATCCACGAACTCATTTGAGTTATGTTTCAGAATTCTAACTTTATTGTCTTCTCGTCTAAATATATTTACAATGTTATTTGTTTCAGTTACTATATTGAAGAAGTGATAAAATACTGTATCTTTTCCCGTATCTTGTTTAATAAATGAAATTCCAGCAAGTTTAGATGCAGAATATTTCTTTGCTGATCGTCCTGCTTTGGAAGATATTTTTCCATATGCCCCGTCGACTTCTTCTACCTTTGCGTAAGGGTAGTCTGCTCTGTTTATGTAATGAATGAACATCTCGTATATTTTTATTTTTATAGGATCCGATGACCCGTTTCTCATATTCAATACACAGTCTTCGATAATTTGAATCATATTCTCTTGATTTGGGACAACATCTGCCAATATTGGTTTGTTCTTTGCATCGAGTTTCCAGATGTAGTTTCGAATATATTCATCTAATTTTGTATTATCCATATTAGAAATTTCAGAGTAAAATTTGTCTAAATTTTCTACTTCTTGATTTTGGATCACAGGTAACATATTAAGAGAATTTGAAGAATAATGGTAAGATGTATCGTCTAGATACAAAGCGTTTCCTTTCATTACAATTTTCCTCCTATTTCCAAAATTATCATATATTTTTAACTTTTTAAGATTAGTATTGATATACAAATAGATATAATAATCTTCGATGTTATTCTGAGTTGAGAATAAGATAAGGTCGTCGAGTGTTATTATCTTAAATAAGAACAATCTCTCTTTTATCAATTTGTCAAGTTTATCAATATTTTTTTGGTAGTATAACAATTTCTTTGTATTTGTAATAAGTTCTGAAGGATATATTTTTGGTTTATCACACCAAAGAGAAGGAAATTTTGGTCCATAATCAGTTTGTTTAGTGAACTCTAAATCCGTTTCTCTAAAATTTCTTTGATAGTTCAAAACCGCATCAAATGCTACATTTTTCATCTGTTTGAGAACAATACGATTATAAAGGTCTTTTTCCTCTGATTTTATATAATTGAATACATCTATAGAAGATTTTCTTATTATATCAATTCCAGAATTTCTCTCAAAAACTCCAGTATCTATACAAGTTGCTAATTTGAAAATATTAATATCAACTTTCTTTCCTTGATCTAACAGCATCTTGTGAGATGTTGCTCTGATAAACCTACTCAAAGCCTGATACATACCAGACTCGTGCCACCCCGGACTCATAATGTAACCTCTAAGAACATTCGCAAGATTGATGCCGTCTCTGGCGACCTTTGATGCTATTACAATCTGAAGATATTCGCCATTCATATTGTCTTTTGAATTTAACAGTTCAAGTATTTTGTCAATGTTCTCTGTTTTAGAAGTTATTAGAGCAAATCGTTTCTTTGGTTTAAAGTTTTTCTGCATAACTCTTTCTCCTTTATTGTTTACGAATACAGAAGATTGTCTGGTAAAGTTTTCAAATCCAAATAATTCCAAAAGTAACCCAAGTAGAATAACACCACTTCCACTGACAAATTCAAGATAACAAAATGAGTTACCTGGATTTTCTTGTTTAGATGCTTCTATTTCTTTTTTCAAATAAAATGAAAACTTTGAACTTAGTTGGGATAGGTTATCTAATGATAAAGACTTACCATTCATCAAATAATTTTTCATATCATCGTTTTTAAATTTATAAACTCCATCGTTAAGTTTTATATATTTCTTGAACCCATCTTTTCCCCACGATCCATCTGGATATACGAACACACTTGATTCTCTTGAAGAGAGTTCGAATGACTGTTTCGATGCTCTGGCTCTCAACATTGATTGAAATTGTAGAGTTTCTTGGCCATTTAACATAGCCGGTAATAAAGTGATATCTATGTCTGAGTTAAAATTGACATCGATTGTGTCATTCTTAACCTGTTCTGGACTGTCACTATCTACAATATTTCCTTCTGAATTTATAGATTTTGATATATGTGGTATTGTATTTTGACTTTCTATTGGTTTTTTATAATCGTGTTGATAATTTATTTTCGTTCCAGAATAGTTTATATTTATACCAGAATCTAAAGAACGGACAAACGAAATTTTACCTCTAAGATAAGGCTCTATTTGGTTAAGTGAAATATTTGAATAGTCCCAGTTTTTAAGAGGAAGTTGAAAATTACTTGGTAACAAGAGATTGAGAAGAGGAACAAAGTCATTCACAGAATTTACTAAAGGCGTTGCCGTTCCAACTACTATTTTGGTTCGTTTTGCGGTGTGTAACATTTTCCATAAATTTACATATATGTTTTCATCTTCCTTATCAGAATCTCCATAATTTCTCATTCTGTGGGCTTCATCCAAGAAAAACATAGTGTCAGAGAACTCTTGTTCCATTTCTTCTAACCCCATTCTTGACAACTTATTAGAAAATGCTTCATATGTATCTAAAGTATACCATTTATCAACCTTTTTTGTAATATTTCTCTTCCGAATGAAATCAGATTTGCTTACATTATCACCATACTCTTGAGGAAAGAATTTAACTATTTGAGACTTGAAATCATCAAGTGTTGGTTTCCCTGGTTCTATGATAACAACTCTTTCTATACCCACAAACTGTTTTCTAAATGTTTCTGCAGAATCTATAATAGATCCAGTTTTACCAGTTCCGGTTTCGTGAATACTGAAAATTCTATCATATTGTCTCAAGTATCGAGTAAATAGGTCTTGATGCTTGAAAAATTCCCCTGGTTTAGGGACATTCTCTTGTGCTCCACCTTTAAGTTCAAAAAATTCTTGTCTCAATGATGTCTTAAGTTGAATATCTTGATCGTTCTGAAGAGCATAATTGATAATATAATCATGGAATTCCATTTTTATATATTATTAAAATGAAAACATCAAATTATTTGAAAGTGAGTTTGGGGTTTCTTGTATCTATAAACATAATATTGGCTATAACAGAATTAATTTCTAAAAGGAAACTTAAAAACTGTGAAAGCAGACAGTCATTTAGGTGTCCGAGATTTACTTGTCCCTATGAAGATAATAGTAAACCTGGATGCGGAACAAGACCGTGGTTCTGTCCCCCTGGTTCGGCCACATGTTCAAATCAACACCAATGTGTTGGATATTGCACGGATGGAGAAAAAAATTGTTTTGATTAATAAAATGAACTACTTGATGTTGTTAAATACTGTTGCTTTTATAATACTGATGGTCCAAAGTATTATCTATACGGGAACTGAACATAACCTTAATGGATGTTTGTACGATATAGATCAAGTATGGTGTTATAATAATCTAAATTGTAATTATGATGCTTCTAATTAAAACTAAACATAAAATTATATATAGTAAAAAATGCCAAATACTTCAGCACATAACCCTATGTCCTATTTGTCGAATGTATCTCCAATTTTACAGGCTTGTGGAAATGGAGATAAACAATATGATGCAAACGGTAATGTTGATACTACATCAACAGGGGGGTGCACGTGTACCGATCCATCTTACCAGTATTCAAATATTTGCAAGATACAAGGTTTAAATAATCACCCAGGAAGGACTCGTTGTACTTTCAAAGCACCTGCCCAGGGGGGAACTGGAATTAATCCTTCATTTGGAGGTTCTTTTGCACATCGTCCAAATTTAACATATAACATAACCCCCAATGGAGGAGGGTCTACGCCGTTTTATAACACAAGTGGTAATGCTCCGGGAATAACAGGAACCCTGGATAAATATCCATCCAGTCTTCTATTTTGCGCAAACCCGGCAACCGGAGACGCCTCTCCAAATTTACCAACAAATAATATAACCCCTGGTGCATCAGGAGGGCTTAATACTTCTCAATGGACAAAATCAAATCCAAATACTTCTAAAACAGTCCCACAAACTAATATAGGGTTCGAATAATTTATTAGAATAATCTAATAAATTACAAATCTTCACTGAATGTTGAAATCCAGATGAGTATACCAAATCCTACTTTCGATACTACATCCAAAAAGTTATATGCTATATTTTTATTTCTGGTTCCGAGAAGATACGCTGCCCCATATAAAGCCCATACAAAAGCAAATATCGCATAAATTCCTTTCATAGAAGTGTCTTTATTGTTTTTGATGTATTCTTCGTAAATACCAGCAAACAAACCAGCATAGGCAGCAAAACCATAAATTAGTCCTTTCTTTACATCCAATTTACCCGTTTCTCCTAAAAATCCAAAGAGAAGCATAAGAAAATTTAAAGGTATAATATAACCTAATGCTTTATAATTAGGAGAGGTGTTAATATGGTTAGGATCAAGTCTTCTTCTTTCTTTATTATCATAGTGATTAGTATACAGAACGAAGGATAATATCAACAAAGGAGTTGTCAAGAACCAGTCAATATAGCGTATAGGTGTTACTTTATTCAAACTTAGACCCTTCCCATCCAAAAGGTTCATAATATAGGTATATGTAAGACCTGCTATGATATTTACACAAGTCTCCGAAACAAGTGAGTATTTTAAATATTTAGTGTTCTTATCAAATCCGTCTCCAAGAGATGCGATAAAAGTTATTACAGTTGTCCCAGCGAGGGCTATATATGCGGTAAAAAATGTAAAATACATTGCATCTGTTGATTCGACCTTGATGTTCTCTAAAGTCTTCATTTTAATATTCATTAAATTTTTCAATTACACAATTGCTAAATTTGCCTATTTCTATGTCGTATCA
>Ga0213861_10001066_pt1 | contig 24445 bp, 38 predicted proteins | sample PICome_4_FD_160110 | JGI IMG/M metagenome (GOLD analysis project Ga0213861, IMG submission 160110) | Coastal seawater microbial communities near Pivers Island, North Carolina, United States - PICO131 | ecosystem: Environmental > Aquatic > Marine > Coastal | place: USA: North Carolina... | reverse complement strand
CCTTGGAACTCCTTCTACTGGAAGAGTTATATCCATAAGATCAGACATGAGCGTTCACGGAGACACGTCTTTCAGGGCGAACTCATCCACAACAACACCGCAAAATCTTAAAGTTTCTACCGCCGGAACTATCGCTGCGGCAGCAGGGGAAACATTTACGGGGTCTGTATACGTGCGGCCATCTAAGGCTGCCACGGCAGCGGTGTCGTTCACATGGTTCAACGGCGCAACGCAGTTATCGGTTAGTACTTCGGGATCGGTGGCTTCACCCGCCAATGAGTGGACCCGTGTTCATTACACGGTTACTGCTCCAGCAGACACGACCCAACTTGTGTTTTCTGTTAACACACCAACTACTTTCAGTAACGCTGAAGCGTTCAACATGGATAGTTTCCTTGTGGAAAAATCAAGCCGATTAGGTGACTACTTCACGGGAATAACAAACACCAAATACGGTGACAATGGTATCTACGGATCATTTGTGTACAGCAATTATGAGATCGATTACGTGTACCGCGACCCAGCAACGGTCACCGTCATCTGTCAACCGGACAGGCTAAACCTTGTTTTTGACCCTTCATTTGAATTACCCGGGACAACGTGGGGTGTAGAGACCGGAGCACTTGTCACGACCACAGAACAATTCGTCAGTGGAACAAAGTGTGGAAAAGCATCGGGTGCCACTTGGGCATTTAAGAGCAACGACATTCCTGTTGTCGGAGACTACTCATACAGCCTGTCAAGTTTCGCGCTGTCAACAATGGGAACCTGTACGGCATCGGTTACTTGGTACGACTACTCCGATGCTGTCGTGGCTGTCAATGAGTACCCGTTTAGTAATCTTTCCGCAGCGTGGTCCCGTGTTGAAGCAGCGGTAACATCACCAGAAAATGCAACATACGCGGTCTTGAGATTTTCAGGTACGGGAACTGTCTACATTGACAATGTGCTAATGGAGAGGGCAGACCGGACTCAAGTGTTTTTCTCAGGTGATCTATCTGATATCGACAACCAAGATGGTAGGTGGTCAGATGGCACCTCAGGGTCGTACTCACTTCTGTACAACAAGGCGCCCATAAAGTTGGGTAGACTCAAGCAGACGCTCCCCTACTACCTGCCCCTTGGGATGTCTGCCAAGGTTCTGCTTTGGGACTCCCCTGACCCACAAGTTCAGTCACTTATCCCTAGAGGAATCTACGACTTATAGGTAAGGTGCCAAGTATGGAACTCATACTGGCAGCGGCTGCTACAGCCCTCATAATATCGATTATTGACTACTGGGTGGATATCCAGTTCTACCGAGTACCTGTAGCGGTAGTAACGTCCCTCGTTACTACGTGGATTCTGCTGGTAGACACGGTTAACGCGCAGCAACTAACGATCTGGTCTCTGGCCAGCGCATTCATCGCGCTGACTTCCATACAGGTGCTGTACTCGATGACAAAGGTATCCTCAACATCAATCAAGGCGCGACGATGAAAGTTATTGTCATTCCCAGTGACGCGGCACCCGAAGTACTACCTGATCTTTCGGATGCAGTCGCTGAATTGTATGTCTCACTTCCCGCATCTGATGTGATCACCAGTTGGGCCTTTTCGTTAGGAATACCAGTCACTATTGTCACCGACACGGAACTGTCCGAGGACGTGCTTGAGAATGCTGCCGACCTCATATCAGTCGTCGATAGGGACGCCTACTGTGTCAGCCTTGCTCAACTGGGCGACCTCGTACTGATGGGTTGGACAGACACGCCCAAGCAGTACACGTACTTGCAAATTCTTGCGTCCAAAGGAGTTACCAGTTTGGACATGGCAGACGAGTACCAAGAACTCGTGGTGGACGCCGTTCCCTACATCGACGAGGTCATTGCCCGGGTCACCGCCGAGGTACTTAAAACGGTCAGATCAGAGATGCAGGAAATGTTTCGGTCGCGCCGCTTCCGCAATACCTCCAATAAGGTGTAGCATACAACGCCTACGCATACGACATAACGAACGGACTCGCATGACATCTGTAAACGACCTACTCAACAAAGGGCTTACACCCCAAGAGTTCATGGCGGCATGCGTCCTGCTCACCTACGAAAACGACGGAGTGATCAGGGTCAGGATCGAAGATGTAGCGGCACTGATGGTCGTTAGCAGGTCCACCGCACACAGGTCTATCCAAGGAATTGTCGAAAAAGGCATCCTCATTCGGTGTGGAAGTGGCGTTTACGCCTTGCCAGCCGCACACCAAGGAATCCCACAGGTGAGACAAGAAATCCCACATATGGGAAAAGAAATCCCACCAGTGAGACAAACAGGGTACGTAGAAAAGGCCGATAGGACGACTAGTGATCATAGGTCGACAAGAGAACCTAAAGGTTCTCTTATCTCCCGGGGTACCCCCGAGAAAGGGATAACACGAATAGTGCCAATTTACTACGAAACCGACGACGGCGACCATCTTGCAGGCGTGGGGCGGCCTGAAAACCGTTCACACCGTGAACGCCCAACCCGTGCCCAGCGACGAGAAAGCCTTAAGTACCACCGCCTAACTCCCCGCGACCAGTGGTCGGTCGCCCATGTGGTCAAAGAGTTCCGCCACCGGATGGTCACCTCCCGGCCAGACATTTTGGGCGGTGGCACCGACGGCTCGACCATGACCGTGGTCCTCCAGAAATGGTCCAAAGAGCACGGCCTCTCGGTCACAGACATGGCGACCGCCGTGGATCGATTTTTTGAAGATATCGAGACGGTCACCTCGCTGACCGAGACCCCGCCAGCCTACAAACGATTCCTGCATTTCTTGCAGCAGAACTACCGCGAGATCACCCGCGAGCAGGTTTCCGACGATTGGGTCACCAGTCTGGACGCCCAGATGGAGGCCCTGTGAGGGAGTACAGGGGCCTAACAACCTCGCGCTTACGGCTATCCAAGATAGGCCCCCGCTACCTCGGATTACTGCCAGATTCCCCGCATGTGGCACCTCTACTCGAAGGTGCCCGCCCCCACGGCTTGGTGGAGAAGTGGTCAGAGCGTGTGACAACTGGGGACGTGGTTCGGGCGCAGGGAAACTTTGAATTCTGTGGGAAAGGGCTGTGGCTCGTTGGCCGTAACGGTGTTGCCGTGGCAACGGCTGTGGCTCAGGACTTGTTGATCCGGGAATCTATAGGATCGTTGCTTTACCTTCGCAGCAGCGACTTCTTGGCGTCTGAGCGGCCAGAGGGCGAACGGGAATTCCGATCCCGGATGGACGACGACTTGTTGATCCTGTCGGGATACGGCGACGAGCACCGGACGGAATCGGGTTGGGTGGACTCAACTCTTGATGCGTTGATTGGTCGCAGGTTTGATCAGGGGCTTCCCACCATTGTCACGTCTAAGTCGCGTCCTAAAGATTCTTTTTTGGGTAACTTATCAAGTGACATTTTTTTTATAGCCGTCATCATGGAGGTAACCCATGAGGAGGACTGACGTGAATGATTGGCGAACTGTGCAACTGTTTCTTTCCCCGAGGCAGCCTGCCATTTTTGAGGTAGAGATGAACCTTGATGATGCGACGGCTCGGTGTAACTGCCCTACGTTTAAGGGGCGGTCTGTCTGCAGGCATACAAAGTTTGTGGTGGCCCGGTTGGAGAGTAATAACGGTCACTACCCGTTGATGGTTCATGAGAACTCTCAGGCGGATGATTTGACGAGTGTGATGACTACGGGTAAGAAATTTAGGGACTTCGTTGTGAAGTACGGGAGGATTGAGGTTCTTTAGTTGATTAGGGGTGACATTTCAAACGAGATTCCGCCAAGGATTCTTGTGACGTATGAATCGATTACCGTGGCTGTTGATGAGCCTCGGAAGATATTAGGGGTGGCTGTGGGATCACATAACGTTCGCAGGTTTGACCGCGTAGCACTGAACCGCGTTTGGCGATACACTGAGCGTTCCGCGATCAGGATTGAGTTGGTTAATTTTGGGGTGGATCAGGACGAGGCCGATAAACGGCTGGGTCAACTTGATGCGATGGGGACGAATCCGGTGAATGTATCGACGACTTACCCCGACATTGTGTCTCTGCTGAGTGATCTTCCGTATCGTCCTGAGGTGATCGGTGTGGTTGATACGCCGGAGAACCAGTCGCGGTATGGCGGTCGTGGTATTGGTTTGGGTCATTTGGATCGGTCACTCTGATGGCGGCCGATAACGAGGTTCGCTTAATCTCTCGAGTGATTCGGGAGCGCCACGTCACTCCTTTGTTGTCTATTGGTGTACAGCCTGATTGGTTTGTGAATCCTGAGGTTCGGGAAGTCTTTCGCTGGCTTGTCGATCATTGGGGTAAGTACGGGGAGGTAGCCACCGCTACTACCGTGCGGGCGGAGTTTCCTAACTTTGCGATTCTTAAGGTAGAAGACTCACTTGATTACTTACTCGATCAGTTCATTGCGTATAGAAGATACGTCAAGGTTGAGGACACGATCCAAGGTGCAGCCGAGGTCCTTTCGAGCACAAACGATCACGAGGCCGCGCTTTCTCTTATTGAGCAGGGTGTTACCGATATACATCGCGAGGGTGTTCCCGGTGTCACCGATATGCATCTGGAACTTGATCCCCTTACTCGGCTGCTGACATACGAGGACCTTGCGTCTTCTTCGGGAAGTCTTCTTGGATTACCTACAGGTTATGAGAAGATCGATGAGGCGACAGCGGGTCTGCAGGGTGGCCAACTGGTCACCGTCATCGCTCCCCCTAAGACAGGAAAGTCGCAGATTCTGCTGCAAACCGCCATCAATATCCATGCAGCAGGTCACAATGTTTTGTTTCAGTCTTTTGAGATGTCCAACACCGAGCAGCAGGTCCGCCATGACTCAATGCGGTCTAAGGTCTCCCACGACAGGATGCGCAGGGGCTCACTTCTTTCCCCCGAGTTCGATCGGTACCGGTCGATGCTCACCGATATGGATTCGATGGAGAACCAGTTCACACTCAGCGATGCGATGCATGGGATCACTGTGAGCGCTCTGGCGGCAAAGATTGATCAGACCAAGCCGGACGTGGCGTTCATCGACGGGGTGTACTTGATGCAGGATGAACAGAGCGGTGAATCCAATACTCCGCAGGCACTGACCAACATCACTCGCTCGCTCAAGCGGCTCGCACAACGGATCAACATTCCGGTCGTCATATCCACGCAAACTCTTCTGTGGAAGATGAAGGGCGGGAAAGTCTCTGCCGATTCGATCGGTTACTCATCCAGTTTTTTCCAAGACTCTGATGTGATCCTTGGACTGCAGGAAGTGCCTGAAGATGACGAGATCCGCGAACTACGCATTGTCGCCTCCCGTAACTGCGGACCTGACTCCACCGTGTTGGTATGGCGCTGGGATACAGGGTGCTTCCATGACGAGGACGCTTCGAGCAAATGCCCGGGGTGCGTTACGGCGAGCCGCTTTGGTCCAAGCGTCCCACAGGTGTAGCATGCGCTACTAGTTTGAAATACATTTACCGAAGGGATGCCCGTGAGCGCACTAATCGAAGAAATCGCTGAACTTATATACACATCCGATGAACAGGCCATTCCGTGGAACCACGCCATTATGGACGATAAGCGCTACTACCTCCAGATCGCCGACGTCGTGGTCGATGCGGTGACCTCACACTTGCAGTCCCGTGACGACGACTTTGATGAGGCACTCCAACCAGCAATTCTTCTTCTCACGACAGAGACTGACCTGTACCGGCTTCGGGGTAACGACAGGTGACCTCCATCGACGTCTCGTCCACACTGTCTGGGCTAGGCATCTCCGGCTACGCCCGGGGTGACGAGTTTGTTGCGGAATGTCCTATGCACTACCAGCGGACCGGAAAGTACGACTCCCACCCGTCATGGTCGATCAACATAAACACAGGTCTGTTCCTGTGCTTCTCTTGCGGTTACAAAGGATCAATAATCACGTTGATCTCAGACCTCAAGGGCGTCACCTTCGACCAAGCCAAGACACTCACCGTCAAGCCCGACTTGGTGGACAGCATCTCCCGCATCCCCGGCCCACAACCCATCGTGAGCCACCGCCAGCACATCTCCGAGTCCCAGATCTACAGGTTCTCCGCACCACCAAAGTGGGCGCTACGACGACGCCACCTCTCCCCCGAAGCGTGCGACCTCTACGGAGTCAGATGGAACTTTGTATCCGAGTCGTGGATACTGCCCATCAGGAACCCCGTCGACAACGCACTCCTTGGCTGGCAAGAAAAATCCGAAGTAGAGCGCGTATTCCGCAACTACCCCCTCGGGGTAAAAAAGAGTGGAACACTCTTTGGATACCAAGCGTTTACCGGAGGGCGAATGGTTGTCGTGGAGTCCCCACTTGATGCAGTGCGCCTCCAATCTGACGGCATCACAGGCGCGGTCGCCACCTACGGAGCCATCGTGTCCAAACTACAACTACTCCTCATGAGCGCAGCCGACGATGTGGTTTTCGCCCTCGACAACCCATTCAAAGATGACGCCGGTAGAAAGTCCAGCATCGAACTCCTCAAGGACACCCAAGGAGTTCTACGAAGTGTCCGCTTCTTTAACTACAGCGACGTCGATGCGAAAGACCCCGGAGACATGACTTTGGATCAACTACACAACGGTCTCGCGACAGCAAAATCCCGCGCCTTCGGAAAAGCAGCCCTTGGTGGAGTTGCATGAGCCAACCCGTGTACCAACTCTTCTACATAGAGCCCGACGGTACTGACCTTTTATTCATGGGTCCCACCACCGTCTGCGTATGCGGCAACCAAGTTTTCCACGCACTTATCTGGTTCGACGAGGACAAAACCATCGCAGGCTACTTCACGGAAATGGTCTGCGCATCTTGCGGATCACTTCTTCGAGGTGCCACAGAAATTGACGAGGAATTTCAATGAGTTTTACAGGCACACTACTTCCCTACCAAAAAGACGCCGTTGACAAAATGACTGACCGGCACAAGGTGCTCGTTGCCTACGACCTCGGTTTAGGAAAAACCGTGTTAACAATCTGCGCAATTGAAGAACTGCGCGGTGCGGGCAAACTAACCAAAACCGCTCTCGTTGTATGCCTTTCAAGTTTGAAGTACCAGTGGAAGAAGGAGATTGAGAAGTTCTCTACTGAAACTGCTCTTGTAATCGATGGACCAAAAGGACAGCGCCTGAGTCAGTACGTCACCGCAAGCGACTACTCGTACGTAATCGTGAACTACGAGCAGGTTGTTAACGACTGGGATCTGGTCAAGCACCTAGAGATCGACGCTCTCATCATGGACGAGGCAACCGCCGTCAAGTCGTTTAGGTCCAAGCGATCAAAGAAAGTCAAGGAACTATCTCGCGGTGTGGACATCCGATTTGCACTCACGGGTACTCCCATTGAGAACGGTCGTCCTGAAGAACTGTACTCAATTATGCAGAGTGTTGATCCGACTGTATTGGGCCAGCGGTTTGACCTCTTTGACGCCACCTTCATCGTTCGCAATAAGTTTGGTGGGGTTGACAGGTACAGGAATCTAGCCAAACTGCATGAGCGAGTGATGACAGCCTCGGTTCGTAAGTCCCAATCCGATCCAGACGTTGCCCCCTTCTTGCCTGAAACAATCCACAAAGACCCTGTTGTTATTCCTTTTGACCGGAACTCTTCAATCGTGTACCGAAAGATCGCCAACGACTTGGCAGAAGAACTTAGCGATGCGCAAGCCTCTTTTGGATCAGGATGGAGCATAGACTCGCACTACGGCCACGGCGCTACTACTGGTGGACCCGAAGATGCGCTACGCGGCAGCATCATGAGCAAAGTGACATCGCTCCGAATGTTGTGTGACCACCCAGCACTTCTTGCCAAAAGCGCAGCATTATGGAGTCCTTACGGAACTGAAGGATCTAAGTACCTTGCCGAACTGCTCGAGGACAAGAAGATTGCCGCCACGTTGGCAAAGTCAAAGTCACCCAAACTTGATGTTCTGGCATCATTAGTTGCTGATCACTTGTCTTCGGATGACACAAATAAAGTTGTAATTTTTTGCTCGTATGTTCTTATGGCAGATCTCATACAGGAACAGACTGGTGGAGTCGTATATACAGGTGCGATGAATGCAGTAAAAAAAGAAGAAGCCAAAGTCAAATTTCAAACTGATCCTGACACTCGCGTACTCGTGTCTACTGACGCAGGCGGTTACGGTGTGGATCTTCCGCAAGCAAACATGCTGGTGAACTTTGATCTTCCGTGGTCGAGCGGATTGTCGGTGCAACGCAACGGCAGAATCAAACGCGCATCTTCTCGCTGGCCGTCTGTTGTCATACAAGATTTGTTGATGTCAGAATCAATTGAAGAACGTCAGTTTGAGGTTCTTCATCAAAAGTCAGCCGTAGCCTCTGCCGTTATTGATGGCAAAGGAATTAACACCCGTGGCGGGGTCGATATGACAGCAGGATCACTAATCGGATTCCTCTCGGAGAACCAACCCTGATTGTCAGACCCCTGCTGTATCTTTAACAACATATTGAAATGACACGCGGTTTCGGGTCTTGCATATGTTGTCGCATGCATGTACTGTAAGCGCTACATCACAAGGGAGAACAAGATGGCAAAAGTATCGGATGAAGGAAGAAGCATTGAGCCCGTGAACACCACGGAGGCTCTAGTGCGTGAGTACAAGCACTTAAAGATCGAGACCGACAAACTGGGCAAGCGACAGAAAGAACTTAGGGATCAACTCCTCACCGTAATTACTGACGGTGGTTATGAAGACGATCAGGGCCATATGTGGTTCGAGTTCGACGAGGCTATTGATGGGGTTGCTTCTCTCCAACGCCAGCGTCGTGTCACCCGCGTAGTAAATGACGACAACGCCGATGAGGTTCTTTCTGCACACGGACTTTGGGACACCTGCACTGAGTTAATCCGTGTTGTTAACGAAGACCGCGTCATGGCTGCCCTTTACGACAACGAACTTACCGAGGACGACGTCGACAAGATTTATCCACCAAAGGTGACCTATGCACTGGTGCTTAAGTGACCAATGCAACTGAGGTTGACGAGTTTCTGGCATCCGTCGACGCGTACTACCCCGGTAGTAAGAACAAGCGTCGCGATCTAATTGAGTCGGTCACTAAGGACGATCAGGAGTGGCGCACTAAGTCCGTCAAGAAACTTTTGAACGGCGAAGAACGCGAGTTCTATTACCCCGGAGCAATGGCCTTGGCTCTCGGGAAGACCACAGTCACTATCCGTCTTTGGGAGCGCAAGTCATACATCCCAAAGGCTCCTTACAGACTTCCGGGGTACACCAATACCTCGGGGAAACAAATACCGGGAAAGCGTGTGTACTCCCGGGAAATTATTGAGGTCACTATCGACGAGTTTCAGGAGAGAAATCTTCTGGGTACTGCTCGCGTCGAGTGGAAGGAACACCACGACCTCACTATCGCTCTTTACGAGCGGTGGAAAAACGTTCTAGACAACACCACTACAACTGCAACCACTGCCTAGGAGAAAAAACATGCCCGTTGCTCAAAGAAAGATCGCAGATCCATCTGATTTCATCGCAGACGGCGTTGACATTGACCTTGATGTTGATGAAGAAGTACTTGAAGAAGACCATGAAGACACTGTGGCCAGTCACACATCAGCGGTTCAGTCGGGCTGGGCTGCTGCTCTGAAGACTGCGACAACAGATCGCAAGTTCACCACTGAGTTCAAGTTTAATGACGAACCTCAGTTGGTGAAGTTTCTTGATGCAACACCCTTCGCTGTTTTCCGCCAGCACTGGATCGAGCGTGCAGGTCGCAAGTCTTTCGTGTGTCTTGAGAACGAGTGCCCACTATGCGGCATCGGTGATACTCCGCGACCTAAGGCAGCGTTTAGCATTGTCAACTTGTCGGCCGAAGAACCAGTTGTGGACATCTTGTTGACCAGCCCCACCCTGACACGACAACTCGCAGCATTTGATCAAGATTCAAAGACTGGACCCCTAGACCGCATTTACTGGTCTATGTCACGCCAAGGTCGCGGAACAAAGACCGTCTACACAGTCATTCCAGTCAAGCCTCGGGATCTTTCTGAGGACTGGAGTGCAGACGCCAACGAGATTGAAACAACAATCTCACGGTTTGAACCTCTCACGCCCGCCGTCATCTTGTTTGCCCCCCGCGATGAGATGACTCGAGTCGCGCGTGAGATCAGCAGCCGCTAACAGCGCAGCGGTTGCTCGGACGGCAGGACGCAAACAGACCCCCCTTCTCTGTTCTGCGTCCTGCCTCCACCTCAAACCTTAGGAGTCTTTGTGAACGTCATAACTGACGAGTCAGCATTCTTTTCGATGTTGGAAAAATTACGCGCAGGAGAGATTTTCTGCTTTGATGTGGAAACCCTTGGTGACCACCGGGGAGACCCGTGGAGAAACAACGTCACTTGGATTTCCATTTCAGATGGCGAAGAGTCATGGGTAATTCCTATGGGACACCCCAATGGTGACTTTGTTGAGTCCCAGTACCCGCTACGAGAGTCCGCAGCCCAGCGTATTGAGAAGGGGTTGCTAATCCGCCCACAGGATTACAGCACCGACATTAAGAAAGAAGTAAAGGTATTCACCGACCCACCCGCTCAGTTAACCCGCACATTTGTGTTCTCACACTTAGCAGACATATTCAAAAGTGACCGCCATTTGAAGATTGGTCACAACCTCGCTTTTGATCTTGGCTCAGTGACTAAATACTTAGATGGCGTCCCCTCCGCACCGTACTTCGACACCATGATCGCAGCCTTTCAGGTGGACTCTTCAAAGTCTTTTGGATACGGCCTCAAGGATGTCTCTAAGCAGTACGCAGGTATCGAGATGGTCAAAGGTGTCGGCGCAGAGATTGAGAAGTACTCATTTGACGAGGTGGCTCGCTACTCGGATCTAGACGTCGTGGCCACCATCGAGGTGTGGAAGGTTCTGAGAGAAAGAATAGAGCAGGACAACCTTTCAAAAGTATTTGACCTCGAGATGCAGGTACTCCGCGTCGTGACCGAGATGCGACTATCGGGCGCTCTACTTGATACGGAGGCGCTTACTTCTCTTAAGGGCAGGCTCGAGATAGATATCGAAGAGTCGAAAGGAAAGATCTTTCGTATTGCTGGTGAAGAGTTCAACATAAACTCGACAGCAGTTAAGCAAAGACTTTTATATGGTTCTAAGAAGGAAGGCGGTCGAGGTCTTCAACCTAAGTTGTTGACCCTCGGTGGCAAAGAGAAGAAGAGAACCAAAGTAGAACTGTCGATTTTGGACTACAGCGTCTCCGCTGATGCACTTGAGATATACAAAGGTAACGATCAACTTGTCGACGCTCTCCTTGAGTACTCAGACCTTAATAAACTGCTCACAACGTACGTAACCCCCTATATGGGCGGTGTTGTTGTTAGGGTTACCAACGGTAAATCAACTCGGCAAATAAAGGCTCCACTGCTGGATCGTGGGCGGTTGCACACAGACTTCAACCAAATCGGTGCTGCTACGGGAAGGTTCTCTTCTCGGAATCCCAACCTCCAGAACGTCCCTGCTCCCGGGTCTGAGTACGGGAAGTTAATTAGGAACCTATTTGTGGCTCCCGAAGGTCACCAACTGGTCGTGGCGGACTACTCCCAGATTGAACCTCGCATGATTGCATCATTCTCTAAAGACCCAGTGATGCTGGAGACCTACAGGTCCGGCGGTGATATCTACACAGCCATTGGAGAGACGATGGGTGTCGATCGTAAGGCGGGCAAAGTTCTTGTTCTTTCCATCGCCTACGGAGTAGGGGCAGACAAAATTGCTCGTCAGATCGGATGTACAGCGACCGATGCAACTCAACTTCTTGAAGAGTTTTCGGAGAAGTTTAAGAACATTCCCAAACTCAAGCACTTGACCATCAGAACAGCACGGAAGAAGGCTCCCGTTCCTTACGTCGGAACGATTACGGGACGCCGACGGTACCTACCCGACTTGGTCAGCCGTGAAAGATGGCTGGTCAGTAAGGCCGAGCGTCAGGCGTTCAACACACTGATTCAAGGCAGCGCAGCCGATGTCATGAAAATTGCAATGGTTCGTGCATTCCAGATGGTTCCTGAGACGTCAAAAATCATCTTGACCGTTCACGACGAGTTGGTCACAACTGCACCTCAAGACCACGCCGAAGAAACTGCTGAGCGCATCAGGGAAGCAATGGAGGGTGTCAACCTTTTCAAGGTTCCGCTAGTTGCCGACATAAAAATAGTTGATAAGTGGGGAGAGGCAAAGTGATGTTTAAGTCTAGGCGCAAGAAGAGTCATCCAAAAGTAATCATCAACCAGATGATGTCTTTTGAGGACTCCATATATAAGTACGCATTGGACACTCGCCTGTTGCCACCCGCCGAGGTGCGCGAGTGGATGAACTTAGCACCACTCAACGATGACGCTTTGGATGAAGACTCGGCAGAGTCTCTTGCCAGACTTAAGGCTTTGGCTCCGCTGCAAATGCTCATCGAGGAATTCAGCAAGACCACCGCGTCAATGATCTTGACGGCTATGACCGATGCGGAGTCCATTTCGCCTTCGGAAGACGATATCCACGACATGCTGACGATCATTAGGGCTGCAACGTACACGTCATCTCTAGCAACAGTCGCTCAGTTAGAAGACCTTGGTGTCATCGAATACAAGTTTGCGCGGTGATTGTCCATGAGTAACCAGTCGTGGTGGGCAAACAAACTCAAGTCTGACAGTGCTTCAACACCGCCCTCGTCAACGCCTCCTATACGGGCACCAGCCCCTCCCCGGATTCCACCGATGCCCCGACCCACGCCGCAGTCCTCCCCCGGGATTCAGGTAACGGCCGAAAACTTTGCGGAGGCGTCGATGCAGTGGTCTGGCGGAGAGGCGGCGCGGACTGACTTTGGTAACTGTCCCTCATGCGGTAGCAACTTGTTTTTCTCTCGTTCAAACAGCGGTTCAGCAGTCGCGCCCCGTTGCTACTCATGCGGGTACACCCAAGGAAGACCCCAACAAGGAATGCCCACTTAATAGGAGCCCTACATGATCAACCCTGAAGCAAAGTCTGTCATCGCTGCCCTGAATAAGAAGATGGGCGGGAGCGTTGCCGTTATCGCCAGTTCCATTACCCAGCATGGCGGTCGAGTACCCACCGGCTCCGTGACGTTTGACTACATCCTCGGTGGTGGGTGGCCAGCCAACCAGTGGCACGAACTTGTCGGTGAGCCTAGTCACGGTAAGTCCTTTCTCGCCCTTAAGACTATTGCGGAGAACCAGTTTCGAGACCCTGAGTGGACAGCCGTCTGGGTTGCTGCTGAGCCGTGGGTACCTACGTGGGCGGAGAAGTGCGGTGTGGACCCCGCCCGGGTGATCGTCATTGAGACAACCGTGATGGAAGAGGCGTACGACGCTTGCATTGCTTTTGCTGAGTCTAAAGCCATCGACTGCATCGTCATCGACTCGCTTCCTGCGCTTACGCCGTCGCCTGAGGTTGCCAAAAGTATGGACGAAATGACTATCGGTAGAGGCGCTTTACTCACTAATAAGTTCTTTCGCAAGGTAGGCGCTGCGATGCAGAGGTCGTTAACGGAGTCTGAGCGCCCAATTATTGGGATCATGATTAATCAGTGGCGTTTCAAGATTGGCGTCATGCACGGTGATCCCCGTACAACACCCGGAGGTGTTGGGAAAGATTTTGCGTACTTCACACGTACTGAGGTGAAGCGAGACGACTGGGTGGAAATCGGCCCAAGTGGAAACAAAAAGCGAATTGGACAGAGAATCCGTATGCGCACACTCAAGAACAAGTCAGCCCCACCGCACAGGGTCGCTTACGTCGATATGTATTTCGACGAGGGCGGCGAGTGCGCTCCCGGGGAATACGACTTCGCTAAAGAGATTGCTTCCCTGTGCATAGTCAAGGAGATCATCACTCGTAAGGGTGCTTGGTATTACTTCAAAGACGACAAGTGGAACGGAATGGACGCCGTTGTACAAGGCATCCGGGAGATGGTCGATCTGCGCGAAGAGTTGGAGCACCTTGCGCTTACAACTGTTGATGTTCCGCGACCGCAGGAAGTTTCGTAAAGACCTAATCACTAGCAGAGTAGAGGAGCCGCCTATTGCCAAGACTTGACATATCCCTCAAGCATTGGAGAATTATGAATAAGCAACTTGTATTAGTAACAGCACTACTTGCAGGACTTCTACTCAGCACCACCCCCGCTACTGCGGAGCAAACCAGCGTTGACAAAAAAGCCCGCTGGTTGGGTTATCAGCCAAGTCTTTACTTAGGCGAATGGCACTCACCCGAACATGAAGAGTTCCGGGAATGCATTATGTATCAAGAGTCCCGGTTCAACTATCGGGCAGCAAACAAAACATCATCAGCGAGAGGCGCGTACCAATTTTTGGATCGTGCTTGGAGAGTCTCCTTGACGTATTTGATGATTCCTGAAGAAAAGAAATCAGGCGGCCACCGGCTGAAAGAGATCCGTGACCTACGCGACAAGCCTATTCATGAATGGAGTCGCTACTGGCAGGACCGTGCCTTCTGGGTGGCGTTTAGATTCGGTGAAGGCAAGCAGCACTGGTATATCGCAGGGAGTCGCTGCAATCAATTAGCCTGACAAATCAATCCGACACGCAGGTGTCCGGGTGTTGCATCTACTTGCAATGAAAGGTACAGTATCCACATGGAGCACTTGATCGTCACCGAAAGTGACAACTACGTCGCACAAGTCCTGAAAGAGAGTTATAGCCTTTCTGCCGAAGATGCACAGTCGCTGGCGTCTACAGCGATTTCTGCCCTTTTTGCATACGAAGAGATGCTGACTGAGCAGTTCGTGCAAGAGCACCCGGACACCCTCACCCAAATCCCTAAAGTCTGTGTAGAAGCAGACCTACGCAAAGATCTATCCGCGAAAATACGCAAAATTCACTGTCATTTTGAGGGAACTTCTGCAATCGCGTTCGGAGCAGCCCGCGAACTGGCCGCTATGACAGTGGACGGCGATGAAGACTGAAGGCCAGAAACAGTCTCAGCATCATGAGAAGAGACTGGAAAAAGTCTTGGGCGGCCAGCGCACCGCAGCCTCAGGCGCATTTTGGAGCCGAAAAGGAGACGTTCGCACTGAGGATCTCCTCATTGAGCACAAGTACACCAGCAAGAAATCCATCAGCCTGACCTCAGCCGTTCTGGAAAAGATTCGCCTTGAGGCCATCATGGACGGCAGGATGCCAGTCCTTGCATTTCACCTCGAAGGAAAAGACTATGTAGTCATTGATGAAAACGATTTCATCGCTCTTCGTGAGGGGGGCATGTAATGCCAACAACGTACGCATGCTACAATTCCTCCAGACCATTAACTAGCGGTATCCAAGCCGTAAGTACACACCTGCCGATGCACAAGACACAGCAGCCGTTACTTACGCTTCGGAGGTCTCGTGAGAGAACCCGCACACTCATGGCGATACACCGCCAAATGCATGGACGTCGACACCGACATCTTCTTCCCACCCAGAGACCGTCGTCTCTACAAGCCCATTGCCGACAAAGCAAAGTCTATTTGTTGGGGCACAGGCGAGGGAGATCCTCCATGCCCTGTCCGCAGCCAGTGCCTCTGGTACGCCATCTCGATGGAGGACACTCATGGCATCTGGGGCGGCATGTCCCACCGCGAGCGCAGTCATCTCCAGCGCAAGTGGGAAAAGTCCAGCAAAACCAAAACACTCAAACAGTTTATTTTGGAGCATGACGGTGGGAATAAAGCCAAGCGGTTCACTAAAGCAGTTCCTTGACACCAAGAAAGCAGATACCCGGCTTATCGGCCCTATTGAGCGACACCTGCTCACTCGCCCACTTGATACTTCCCGACGTCAAGACGTCATACACCCGTCAGAACTTGTAAAGAACGATTTCTGCGTTCGAGCCTCTTACTTCCGAATTATCGGAGTCACCCAGAATGAGGATCGTCCCGGTCTTCGGCTGCAGTCAATTTTTGACGAAGGTCACTCTATTCACCACAAGTGGCAAGAGTGGATTCGTGAAGGCGGCTGGATGTACGGCGTGTGGCAGTGCCACGACTGTGGCAATCGCTTCTGGGATACTTCACCCGAAGCATGCTCTTTGTGTGGAGACCCACAGGTGTCTTACAAAGAGGTTCCACTTTCTGACCCTGACTTAATGATTGCTGGCCACTCTGACGGCTGGGTTAAGGGTCTTAAAGAAGACTTCATGATTGAGATCAAGTCAGTTGGTTCAGGAACCATGCGGCTTGAACAGCCGTCTTTGTTCAAAGGCGGCAACGATCTTTTTAGCGCATGGCGTGACGTCCGCCGTCCTTTTCCTACACACATTCGTCAAGGCCAGTTGTACTTGGAACTTGCCCGCAGAATGGCAGAGCGTGGAGTTCTAGAGTCCGCGCCTTCGGAAATTGTGTTCCTGTATGAACTCAAGGCAGACCAGTCCTACAAAGAGTTTGTTGTTACGGCTGACCCGTTCATCGTCAAGGACATGCTCGACAACGCGTTCGATATTGCCCGCGCCGTGCGAGCAAGTACTCCACTTGCGTGCAATATCTCACCCGAGGGCTGCAAGTCGTGCAAAGGCATAGAGGTTCCCGAGTGAGCCTACGTATGGACAGCGCCTCTCGCACAGCAATGGACACCCTTGTTGCCCAAGGTATTCGAGAGCCTAAGAAACCCGGGTATGACTTACCTGAACTTCCTCGAGACCTGACATCAGTGGGTGACGAAGATTTAATGGTCTTGTACTCCGAGTACACCGCCTACTCAGACTTTGTCGGCGTACAAGTTTCCTGCGCACAAGTAGACGAGCGTTCGCTCGAAAAAAAGATTTCATCACTAGAGAGCATGAAAATGCTTGCCAGCAAAGCAAACGGTGGAGCGGAAAAGTTAGTGACCTACGCGAAAGCAGCGGTTGCTCAAGATCCTCAAGTTGTCAAACTTAAGGAAGAGTTAGAGGTTGTTTACGCATACCGAAAACTTATCGAGTCGCTGTCGAACAACCTTGATCGGGACTCCAATCTCATCAGTAGGGAACTTACTCGAAGAACGTCATCCAGCAACAGAAAAACTAATCGATGGGCGCCGTAAGGAGCATTAAATGGTTACTCCAGCACAGTTAACAAAATCATTCGTTCGTGGACACGCTCGGGCATGGTCAGTTAAAGAAGAGCGTTGGCTTCGACAAGTCTTCTCAGTACTTCTCAAAGTAAGCAAGAAGAACCGTGAGTTCATCGTTGACGACGTGTGGGACGAAATATCTACCCGCCAGAGCAAAGGCGTCATTGACAGCACAGGCGTAGACACCCGAGTGCTAGGACCGATGCTGCGGTTCATGGTTTCTGAAGGTCACCTTGAGCCGACTGGGTACTACATCAAGTCTAACCGTCATGGGTCCCGCCCCGTCATGATTTGGCGGTCTCACCTTTGTGAACCGGTGTTTTCGTGATTTTGCCTAATCGTCCTTATTCCAATTGGGAAGGTCTTCCGGATCTGTGGTCTCCAGTCGATGCTCTTTTTGATATCAAGCAAACACTTGAGAACGCAGACAACAGCACCCAGCAGGAAATTGCTGAAGTTGGTATTGCATTGACTCACTTACTGCTGCTGAAGAACAGACGTTACGGGGACTCAGCACTTCAACCACTCGACATATTTGCCCGTGGCATATCACCCCGCGAAAGGATGGCAGTACGGATGGACGACAAGTTGAATCGCATACGAAATGGTCTTGGAGCCAATGGAGGCGATGGCGAGCACCCTGCCATTGATCTTGCTGGGTACTTGCTTCTAGATGTTATTGCGGGGTGGCGAGAGTGAAGATCAAGTTGGAGACGTGGGAACTTGAGATGGCCTATCAGGTGGGTATTCGTCGTGATAGCGCGAATGCGGGTAAGTCGGATGCTGCCTACTATGACAAGTCGCGGATGGAGGACAACCTTCGTGCGTCTGTGGCTGCGGCTGCGTGTGAGTTGGCTGTTGCTAAGGCAACGTGTTGTTATTGGACTGCTTCGGTGTGGGACTCTTCGCAGCATTACAAGTTTAAGGATCTTCCTGATGTGCTTCCAAATTTGGAGGTTCGACGGGTGCGCCATCCAAAGTCACCGCTTGTTATCCGCGAGCGGGACAGGCGGCTAGACAGGGTCACGGTTTTGGCGTACACCGACATTGATGACTGGTGCCGTGAGGTAGATGTCATTGGGTGGATTACCGCGCAGGTGGGTTGGTCTGTAGGGACAAAGCCGGGGTGGGATACGACGAATACGTGTCGTGAGGTTCCTCAAGAGTTGTTGTCTTCTATTCACGATCTGCAGGTTGAAGATTTGGTTTCCGTCGGTGTCTAGACAGGTGCCTAGGATTGTTGCGTCGGGTGGCCTTCGTACAGGAGGTCCCCAGCGTGTGGTGGTTGGACTGGACCCTAGTCTGACTGGATTTGCTGTGACTCTTCTGGGATTGGATGACCTAGCGTATGAGTCGCGGCTGTTTAAGTCGCCACTTCGTGGGGTTGCTCGGTTGCATGATATTACTCTTTTTATTAGTAGTACTTTGTCGGATATATCTTCTCAGGGTTTTGAGATTGTTGATGTAGGTATCGAAGACTCTGTGGTGCATAGCCATAGTGCGGTGGCTTTAGGTGAGTTACACGGTACGACTCGGATGTACTTTTATGAGAACTTCTCAGGGTCTTCTCAGTTTCCTCTTCGGGTTCCTCCGACTATGGTGAAGAAGTTTGCTACCGATCGAGGTAATGCGAAAAAGAACGAGGTTCTTCTGAGTGTGTACAAGAAGTACGGGGTTGAGTTTACCGATGATAACTTGGCGGACTCTTATGTGATTGCTCGAATAGTGGGTCAGGTCTGCAACACAGGGTATGAAAAGGATATTTTAACAAAGTTAGAAGATCCTAAGTTTCGAGATCATAATGATTTTTAGCCAGTCAAGGGCTTCGATAGTCCATACCGTGGTACTAACGACCACCCACTGGACCCCTAGGTATAACTATGACCGAATCAATTGTTGGCGTCTCGGAAGACCATCCTCTCCGAGTGAGCGCCGGTTCCAATCCACAAGCCGTGGCTTCGGCTATCGCACACGCTATTTACGAGCACAAGTTAGTTCGCCTTCGGGCGGTTGGCGCGGGCTCTGTAAATCAGGCAGTCAAGGGCATCGCAATCGCTCGGGGTTATGTGGCCCCTCGCGGGTACGACCTTGTGTGCAAGCCGGGCTTTACCAGCATCGAATCTCGCGATGGGGAGATCAGCGCCATTCTGTTTGTAATAACTGTGAGTTAGTGCAGACGAACGGCGCAGGTTTCTCTACCGTTACAAGGGTAGGAAAGGAGCCTTACATGGCTAATTGGCGTTCTTCTGGTTCTGCAGTTCGTCGGCGCGAGGGCGCCCCTGCAAGCCACATGGATTCATTCGCGGCTGCGATTCCCCGGGTTAACCTCCCAACACCTGAAGAGGCGTTGGCTGGAATGGCTCGCGTGGGCAGTGGTCGTATCCCGATGGGTACTTCCACCATTACTGATTTTGCTCACGCGAATGCGGTTCCACCGCTTCGTGGTGAACTTGTCCCCAAGACCGGCAATATCAAGACCGGGGACCCGTACGTAATTCCGGGCCTGCAGATACGCGGCAATGTTGCGTGGGGATCTGAGCGCAGTGGTGCGTCGTACCGGGTTAAGGCCATTATGAGTCCCACAATTGATCCTGCCGCCTCGGCGACTCAAGCAAACGGACGCATCATTCCTTCCGTCATTAACCGCTCCGGCTCATGGGCAGACGGAATGTCTGGGGCATACGAAGGGTACTGATGGCTAAGGACATGGCTTCTGTGCAGTTTCAGCAGAGTATCCCAATGCAGATGCACTCTCCTGAAGAGAACACTGTCAAAGATAGTCAGGTCGGTGCCGCTCACCCCGAGTACCGGGGTCCTTCCGATGTGTCTCCTATGGGCGCGGGGATGATGACTAGCGCCGACAAGATGACCGCATGGCGATTGAAGCGCAGCGGCAGTGAGCCACCCCAGCCTTACAGCAAAAGAACTGCGGGAAGCACTTACAAGTTTGATCAGGAATAACAACTGAATAACAGGAACAACAACTAAATAAATCGACTACTAACTGGCACACAACATCGGAGCACACAATGACGCAAGATACTGTGAACACCCTGTTTGAACCTGTTACAAAGGCTTCTAAGGTCAACATATACCCCGCTAAGCCTCCTAAGAAAGCCCCCGCGTTTCTTAAGGGATGGAATACCGCCGTCATCCTTCCCGATCCTCAGTTCGGGTACAGGTATCTCAAAGGGTCCCCCGACCCTCTTGACCCATTTCATGATCCTGCAGCCATCGAGGTGGCGACTCAAATCCTTGCCGCAGTTGCTACCGACTCTCGTGTTGACATAGTTGTCAATCTGGGTGACTTCCTAGATCTCCCCGCGCACAGCAAGTACGACCAGCACCCGACTTGGCAGCAGACCACACAGGCTGCCATTGACGCAGGTCATGAGTTCCTTGCCAAGCAACGGGCTACCGTTCCCAAGGCCAAAATTGTTGTCCTTGAAGGAAACCACGACAAGCGCATCAGCGACACCGTCATGCGGTTCAATGCCGCATCTGTTGGGCTAACCCGCGCACTCATTCCTTTGGACTGGCCGACACTGTCCGCGCCATTTCTTTTACGCACAGATGATCTCAACGTCGAATGGCTCGATGGGTACCCTGCCCGAAAGTTCTGGATCAATGACTGGATCAAGTGTGTCCACGGCACCATCGTGAGATCCTCGGGTTCAACCGCCAGCGCGTACTCACGCGGTGACCGCACTTCCACGATCTTTGGCCACATTCACCGCATCGAGGTTCATCACACAACGCAGCAAGATCGCCATGGAGCGGTGCGCCAGTTCGCCGCAACACCGGGATGTCTGTGCAGGGTCGATGGCGCAGTTCCATCGGTCAAGGGCGCTATGGATCTCCACGGTCGTCCCATCAAGAACTATGAAGACTGGCAGCAAGGTGTCATGGTGTTGCGGTACCGAGACAACGATCCCCGGTATTCCTTAGAGACAATTCACATCCAAGAAGGATGGGCGCTCTACGCAGGCCAAGAGTTCAAGCACTAAGCAGGATTGGCCTTGTGATCGTCTGCGATGTCGCGCCAGATCTCGCCCTTGGTCATTAACTCATCTCTGGTCAACTCTCGCACCCATCCGCATTTGCAGTTAAGGGTTCCCGAGAATCCTTTGAGTTTCATCTTGACGTCGTGCTCGCCTGCGCTCCATACAGTGGGCATTTTTTAGCCTCTCTTTTGTATCTTAAATAAGCGATACTTGCTACATGTCCAAGAACATTATAAGCGATGCCCAGTTCTCAGGACTCGACGGTGGCAGTAGAAACGTTGAGACCCATGAACAGGGTCCCTCGCACGGCTACTACGTCTCCCGAGACCCTGACACCCGCGTGCGCGATGGCGGTTCTTTCGAGGCCAAGGTCGCTGATCACACCCCTGAAGATGTACAGGCTCACATGCAACTTATTAACGAAGACGGTGCGGCCACGGCGGGCACTGCTTCATCGGGTCAGAGTTCAAAAGAGACTTACCAAGGCACATGGTCAGAGGGCAAAGACCGATACCTCGACGTGTCAGACAGATACAGCAAATCCACCGCTGGCCTCATGCATGCTCTTCAGCACGGGATGGCCAACACTCAACTGGCGATGTACTCAGCGCACAACCCCTCTGCACACCAGTTTCCTGAGATCACATCTTCACAGGAGAACGCTAAGACTGGAGAGACTGAGAAGTTGGCGGTTGATCCCCGGCTGCACCAGATTGCTGCTTCTCTGCACAAAGTAGAGGCTCGACGCGCCCGTGACCGAGAGTCCGCAGCGAGGAATTCCTCCAGTAAGTAAGTGCTGACGATGTAGCGTGTGTTTGCAACCATTGCTACATGCCGTACAACAACCTTAATCCCCAACAGAACTGGTCCTCTATGGGCGCAGGCGGGATGTACGGATCATTCAACTTTGGCGGCGGTGGCGTCCCTATTGCCCGCTCAGATCTTGATTACGCCCGCATGGGTACCGGTCGTGTTCCCCACGCTGAGTACCCCGATGGCTACCTAGGAACTATCCGCTCCCGCCATGATGACAAGGGAAAGCCTAACTCTGTCTCTGAAGCCGTTTTGGATTCTATTAAGACTCGAGTTAACCAGAAGTCTTACCAGCGCGGCGTTCACAAGGGCGAGCGCATCGATCCCAACGACTACGTCTGGCCCACCGAGTGGGGCGCGGAGACCGGGATCGGTAATCAGTTTAAGGGTCGAAAGACCGTACTTGCGGCTTTGAAGATTCAGCCCACACATCTTGTCAACGACGGCAAAGTCGACATGCCTAACAACGTCGCTCCTGAAATGGGGCCACGTCGACGCGCCCAACTTGACCGACTCCGACCGGCATGGGCGTGATGTAGATGGCTGCAAAGAAAAAGACCAAGGAACAAATCACTGCTGAAAAAAATGAAAAAGCGTTGCTTAACCCGATTACCAAAAAGCCTGCTAACACGTACACTCAGGCGTTGGGAGTTGATCTTCCCAATCCTGTGAAGTCAGAAATGCCAAAGCGGCCGACCGACCCGTACGTTAAAATGACGCAGCGACGCTCTCAAAAGCGGGCGAGTGAGTATGACGCGCAGAGAACAGGCCGCAAGATTGAGGATGTGCCGGTGTATGGCACCGTGGACATGGACGAAGTTGGCTGGAAGGTCGAAGGGTCCATGATGCGGAACCTCATGGGGTTTGACGGCAACTCCAAGACCCCCAACGTGACTTCAGGACCCTCGATTAATGAGCCGCACACTCCGAATCCAGACGTTGTGGTCGGTCGCAGAGCGGAAGATTTGACGGGGTTGGAGCATCGGGCTGTGACAGCAAAACTGGGCGCCTACGGTGTAACTGAAGAACGTGCCGCTCGGCACATTCGCGACGCCAGCGATCGTGCCAACATGCGGTCTATCCTTGGTGGGTCTACGTCGGTTGCCGGATCAGGATTTTACGGTGGTCCGTCAAAGCCAAACACACGTATGAAAGCAACGGCCAATATGGTGGTAAGTCATCCTCTCTACGAGGGGTCACCAGAGCAGGCGTGGGCAGTGACTTCGGTTGCTAATTCGGATACGAGCCCTAGGGCTAAGTTTGAGCACACCTACGCGGACGGGCGCGGAACTATTTACCCGAACGCTGCTGCTGCAGAGACAGCCATCACGCACGTACTGGACGGGCACGATCCGAAATACGTTCCTAAGGCTCCCCATGGGGGCATTCACGGCAACACAATCAAGGCTGCAAAAGACACTCAGGCGCTTGTCAACGGAGCAAGTGTCAGTGACCTGTTTCCTTGGGAAAAGAACCCAAAAACAAGCGCTTACGTCAGCGCACATATTTCCGCTTCTCACCCGGACTCGTACAGGACTAACGACGTTCTTTCAACCACGACGGCAATGCCTCACCTTGATACTCGCAAACAGCACAAGTTCAATGTTCAAGACTCGTCTGGAAACTTGGTTGTGGGCGCAGACGAGAAACCGATTGTGCATCAGTTTGAGGCAGAGGACATACATAAGAGCGGCGTTCCTAACACCCGCCATGCAAGAAGCCGACTAAAGCATTTCGGGCTGACCGGGACTTACGTTCCTGCCATGGGGTCTGACAACAAGCCCGCAAAAGGGTCTTCTCCGTCGGAGGAATTGCTGGCCCGGGGAGGTCCTCCCGCACACGCTGTTCTTGATAGAGCCGGTCGTGTTGCTGCCGCAGCGTCCGGAAAAACACCAAGTGTTAACCATGCCCAAGCGCAAAATCAAATGCAGGAACATGACTGGCGCGACCGTCAGATTCTTCGCTCGGACATGTCGAACACTTTCGAGACAGAGCACCCCGGCGGCCTTGCACGCATGGGAATGAGCCAGCAGTTTAACGTGTTTGACCACTCAACGTGGGGAACAAGTCAGCAGTTCAAGGGACAATCGTGACCTACGAATTACTCGGTTGTTGCTATGGACTCTAAAACTCCTGACGGTCGGTATGACCGAACTCACGCGTGGTCCCCGCAGGTATCTCCAAAGCCGCTAGTTCCCCGCTGGCAGTACCTAGGGCCGTTTGCTTCTAACGAGGAGCGACTTACCCAACAGGCTGTTAACGCAGCCGTTATCCCCGGCGCCGAGTTGGCTGAACTGGTGCGCACACCAATCCCACAGATTAATCTTTTTCCTGAGCGCTTCGGCTATGACAGGACTATTCCCGGCATTCTTGACATCATTGAGGTTGGCCGGAAGTACACAGACCCTCGCGTGTCTTGGTTCTCTGGCGGAGTGGCCGGATACTCCGGCGCATCTCGAAACAGTTTGGCAGGTAACTAATGGATGATGGAGAT
>Ga0213861_10001061_pt1 | contig 24510 bp, 25 predicted proteins | sample PICome_4_FD_160110 | JGI IMG/M metagenome (GOLD analysis project Ga0213861, IMG submission 160110) | Coastal seawater microbial communities near Pivers Island, North Carolina, United States - PICO131 | ecosystem: Environmental > Aquatic > Marine > Coastal | place: USA: North Carolina... | reverse complement strand
TTTTTGGAGTATTTGCAAGCTGCAAACCTAAACCGATACCATGTCCATCTGTCAACGAAAATTTGTCGAATGGTGCGTTGGTTCTATGTGAGGGACTCTTTCAACAAAACAATTCATCCATCTCATGGATTGATTTTTCTAAAAATGAGATCGAAAATTCATTTTTTGTTACCTCAACGAATCGTCAGTTGGGTGACACTGGGAACGATATTCAGCGCTATGGAGATAAAATTTATGTTGTTGTAAATGCTTCGAGTAGAGTTGAAGTACTCTCTGCTATTAACTTTACGCCTCTTGCTCAGATTGAAATGATTGAAAATGGGATTGCAAAACAACCAAGAGCAATTGCGTTTTCAGGAAGTAAAGCATATGTTTCATGCTACGATGGTTTTGTTGATGTTATCGATACCGTTACATTACAAGTTACCAATCGAATTCAAGTGGGAAGTAATCCAGAAGGACTGGCTGTTGTAGATAATTACCTCTATGTTGCAAATTCAGGTGGGCTCAATTTTCCCAATGTAGATTCTACTGTATCAATAGTAAATCTTCTGTCGGAGTCTGAAGTGACTAAGTTGACGGTTGGCATTAATCCCGGTGCTGTCATATCTGATGCCCAGGGAGATATTTATGTTGTGCGCAGAGGTGACTATGGACAGATACCTTCCAGGTTAGTTCGAATCAATACATCGTCCAATCAAGTAGCAGAAACTTTTACTTTTGATGCCGTTGGAATCGCTGAAATGAATGCTTCATTTCTGGTATACAATAATTCTTCGATCGGAATCTTTGATCCTGTTTCAGAGCAAATGACGCAAGCAAATATTTTCGACTTGTCTGAGGTAACAACGTTGTATGGAGTGACCTACAATCCTTTTGATGGATTGGTTTATGTTTCTGACGCGATGAATTACACGAATTCAGGTTATCTCCGTTCGTTTACAGCTTCTGGTATGTATCTGGGGAGTTTTTCAGTAGGATTGAATCCTTCAAAAGTTGTTTTTTATGATTAAGTACCTATTCATTTTGTCTCCGCTTCTGTGTTTTGGACAATCCTATGCTCCAGAGCCGGGTATAGCTGGATCAACGGCAATTCATAAAGATTCATCTGTCTTCATCGGATGGGCTACAGGTGTCACCGTTGACCGCGGACCACAGTTAATTGTGAATTCTTCATTTGGATATGCGTCCTATGGCTCAGAGTCCGACGCAACTGGTCAAGCAACAGGGACATCGGTTTTATCTCTCGGGGATGGAGGAGAGGCGATACTTACTTTTAGTGCACCAATAAGCAATGGTGTAGGCGCTGACTTTGCCGTATTCGAAAATGGTTTTATGGACCACTATCTTGAACTGGCTTTTGTAGAAGTGAGCTCTGATGGTATCAATTATACGCGATTTGATGCAATAAGTGAAATACAAACATCATTACAATTAACGAATTTTGATACGGTAAACTGTGCCTACGTGACTAATTTTGCAGGGAAGTACAGAGCAAACTTTGGAACCCCGTTTGACCTTGAAGAGCTGTCGGGCACAACGGGTTTGGATATATCAGCAATTACCCATGTAAAGATTATCGACGTTGTGGGTAATCTCGATCCGCAGTTTGGAACATTCGACAGTCAGGGTACAATCATAAATGATCCATACCCAACGATGTTCGAATCAGGTGGTTTTGATCTCGATGCTGTAGGAGTGATACATTCTGATTTATTAGATTTGACCGCACCGACTTCTTCAATTGTGATATATCCCAATCCTACAAATGGAATCTTTCGAATTTGCTCTAATGAGGATTATAAAGTAAAGGTATACAGCTCGAGTGGTCGATTGATACTAGAGGATAATCGTCCTGATAGTATTGATTTGAGTGCTTTTGATTCGGGTTGTTTTTTTGTTCATTTGATTTATGAAAAAATGAACTTCGTGCAAAAAGTAATGAAATACTAATGGAACATTTATCAAAACGTTTTTGGCAAAATAGATACGAAAAAGAAACGATTGGCTGGGACTTGGGAGAAGTTTCAAAACCAATTAAAGTATATTTTGATCAAGTTCAAGAAAAAAATCTACGGATTTTAATTCCAGGTTGTGGCAATGGGCATGAGGCAGAATATTTGTCGCGTCTTGGGTTTACAAATGTTCATGTTGTTGATTTCGCTGAAACTGCTTTGGCCAATTTAAGATCGAGAATACCAAGTTTTCCTATCAGTCATATACATTTGGGCGATTTTTTCAATCATGATGGTGTTTATGATATAATCGTTGAGCAAACAATGTTTTGTGCGATAGACCCGTTGCTGCGACAATTGTATGCGGATAAGTGTCATGAATTACTTGTCGACGGTGGAAAGTTGATTGGACTCATGTTTGGTGTTGAATTTGATGGAGGTCCACCATATGGTGGAAATGCGGAGGAATATCAAAATTATTTTCGTCTCTTTTCCAAAGTCAGTTTCGAAGAGTGTTACAATTCTGTAGCCTCGAGGAGAGGATCAGAGTTGTTTATTCAAATTCAAAAATAGGCGATAATTTAGGTTGTTACTCCTAGATTAATGTCCCAAAGGAATTCTTTCCCCTGCGGTAATTTCAACATTCAAGGTGTTTTCTTTAGGTGGGATAGGACAGGAATACCGATATGAATAAGCGCAATAGGGATTATAGGACATATTGAAATCAACTATTACTTTTTTTGATTTCGGCCTTTCAAAATCCAAAAAGCGTCCAGCACCATAGGTTTGGATCCGCGTGGTTTTGTCTTTGAATGGGATGAATAAATAATTTTTATATTTCTTTCTATTGCGCTTTAAAAGATCAATGTTTTGATAGACTGTTAATTGACAAGGAATAGAATCAATGGTAAAATAGATATATCCAAATCTCCTGTAAATAGGAAGTCGTTCCGTGGATGTTGGCATCTCGAATTTTTCTCCTTTGTCTTTTATAAATAATGCAGGTATTTGAAAGGATGATTCAAATGGATAGTAATCTAGTCCTTGAAAATCGGCAATTTCTTCAGTTGTTAGGTAATTACTGCTAGTATCAGTCAACTCATTTAGGTGTTGTTTTCGCATTTTGGCAATATCGGTCTCAGACAGTTGTGCATGACTAGAGCACGAACAGATCAGTGATATTGTAAGAAGTATACTTTTCATATTGATAATTTATACTTTATTTCTTGCACCAAATATTGAACTTCCGATTCGCACCATTGTACTTCCTTCTTCAATAGCGATTTTATAATCCCCGCTCATTCCCATTGAAATATGTTCAAAAGCATCATTAAATTTAAAAAAGTGGCTCTTGACAATTTGAAAGTATCCTTCAAGACTTCTAAATTCATCTCTGATTTGTTCTTTATTATCAGTGAAAGTCGCCATTCCCATTAAACCGACAATTGAAATATTTTGCATTTCTATAAAGTCATTCGAACCCAATAGATTTTTGACTGCAACGAAGTCCATACCAAACTTGGATTCTTCTTTTGCAATATGAAACTGCAAAAGGCACCGGATTATACGTTTGTTTTTTGCTGCTTGCTTATTGATTTCTTTGAGTAGTTTAATGCTGTCAACTGCATGAATTAAATGAACAAATGGCGCTATAATTTTGACTTTATTTGTTTGTAAATGACCTATCATATGCCACTCAATATCTTTAGGTAATTCTTGTGCTTTGAGAACCAATTCCTGAGCTTTGTTCTCGCCAAAAATAAGCTGTCCATTGTCATATGCTTCCAATAGATCACTCACAGGTTTTGTTTTGGAGACAGCAACAAGAGTGACATTATCAGGTATGTCTTGACGTATACGTTCCAGATTTTCTTTTATCATTCGTTAATGTTATAAATCGTCAATCCACTTCGTAATTTTGGTTCTACCCATGTTGATTTGGGTGGCATTGTCATGTTATGATCTGCGACACGTTTTATTACGCTAATGTCGACAGGATAGAGGAAAAAACCAATTTTAAATTTCCCCATTCCTATTTTTCTTTGGATCGATTCTAAATCGCCCTTACCGCTTATAAAGTCAATATTCGTATCTGTTTTTAAGTCATTTATTCCAAGGAGTGGTTTCAATACGAAATTTGTAAGTATTTCAGCATCCAAACACTCCACTGGATGTGATTCATTAATGATTTCAGGAGCGCAGGTTAGGCGGTACCAATCTCCTTCAATGCACATTGTTATTTGATGCGTTTCACTCGGTTTCTCGGCAACAAATAATTCTTCAATTTTAAAATTCTTTCTCAGTTTATTGAGGAATTCCTCTTTTGATAGTCCATTTAATGTTTTTATTAGCCGATTGAATTCTAATATTTGTAACCTCCGTTCGTTCAGGAAGAAAGCGAGAAAATAATCTTCATTTGGGAAGTGTCCTTGTCCTTTTTGGCTTCTCCAGTTTTTTAAACCGGCCGATGATGCACTTCGGTGATGTCCATCACAAATGTATAGTGAATCAATACTATCAAACCCATTTTTGATACTCTCTGTTTCCTTTTTGTTGAAAATCCACAATTCATGTTTTACCTTATCTGTGGTAGTGTATTCATACTCTGGGCGTTCCTTCGTCTTGTTATACAAGAGAGGTTCTATTAAATTTTCTATATCGGAATAGGATAGGAGTACAGGCTCTGCATTGTAGCCAACAATATTTAAATAATTCATGAACATTTCTTCTCTACTCGTAAGGGTAGCTTCATGCTTTTTAATCTTATCTTCTTTGTACTCTTGTACATTTGCGCCAGCAACGATCCCCATATACTCGTGTTCTTCAGTTGTTTGACGGTATAGGTATATGTGCTCATTTTTATCTTGTTTAAGAATGCCATTATCAATGAATTCATGATAAGCATCGCTTACAGAGGCAAAACGCTCGTTGGAGTTTGGTTCTGTTTTGTGTTTTTCTCCAAACTCAGGATTAATAATGTGCAAAAACGTGTAGGGATTGTCCTCTAGTTTCGCCTTAAGTACAATATCTTTATAGGTGTAGTAAGGTCGTGTTGCGACGAGATGTACTTTGTCACGTGTCGGACGAATTGCTTTGAATGGACGGATTTTTGCCATTGTAGTTCACTTGAATTATATTGACTACAAATGTCGTAATTTTTTCTTGACCAATGAAAAAAAGGCGAACCGTCGGTTCGCCTTTAACTCTTCTATTAGATTAGATATATTTCACATCACATTCGATCGTTCTAGAAAGTGCCAAAATTACTAATAATTGTATCAGCTAATTCTGTCCCTATTCGATCTTGCGCTTCAATAGTTGCAGCTCCAACATGAGGGGTACAAGCAATATTTTCATTATTCAATAAATCTTTTCTTGGGTTGGGTTCATTTTCAAATACATCAAGGGCAACAGCAGCAACTTTTTTTGATTCCAGTGCATGAATTAATGCATCTTCATCAATTACACCACCTCTTGCTGCATTAACGATACGTACTCCATTTTTCATTGCAGCAAATTCGGCTGTTGAAATGACAGCTGATCCATCAGCTTGTTTTGGTATATGAAGTGAAATGTAATCCGCGTCTGCAATTTCAGGCATCATATCTGAAACAGGAGTAATCGTTGTGCTGGCTGAAACGCCATTACCTAAATTGAGTATTATATTTCTTGCTTCGGTGTAGGTATCGATAGCGACGACGTTCATACCACATCCTAGTGCATATGAAGCAAGGTTTTGACCAATTCTTCCGAATCCAACAATGACTAGTTTTTTGCCCCTTAATTCAACTCCTTTACCGTATTTTTTTTTCAAAACTTTGAAATCGCCATCGGACATATTCTTATAGGAGTCATGAAGTGATCGGGAGATTGAGAAGAGGTGTCCCATAACCAATTCTGCTACTGATTGACTTGATGCTCCGGGAGTATTGACTACCAAACGTCCATTTTCACGCCCGTATTCAACATCTATATTGTCCATTCCAACGCCGCCACGTCCAATGAGTTTTAGATTGGGGCAAGCATCAATTAAATCTTTTCGCACTGTTGTTGCACTTCGTACCAACAATGCACCAATGTTTTCGCTATTAATGGTTTGAATCAAATCATGCTGTTCTACCTTATCCGTAAGTACCACATAGCCTGCGGATTCAAGTACATCTATTCCGGCTTGAGATATTCCGTCATTTGCTAACACCTTCATTTTTTATTGTTTTTTTGTTTTAAAATCGCGCATCACTTTGGTGAGCACTTTTACACTTTCTATAGATAACGCATTATACATCGAGGCCCTGTAACCACCAACTGAACGGTGTCCCTTTAGACCAACTATACCTGCCGCATGCCATGCTGCATCAAAAGCTGCTTTGTCAGCATCATCTTCCAATAAAAAAGTAATGTTCATATTTGAGCGATCCTCAACAGGAACTGTTCCTGTAAATGCTGGGTTTCGGTCAATTTCACCGTAAAGTTCATCTGCTTTTTCTTGATTTCTTTTCTCAGCCGCTATTACGCCTCCATTTGCAATTAAATCTCGGAGATTCAACAATGCGGTGTAGACAGAAAATACAGGCGGTGTATTCATCATTGAACCCTTATCAGAATGATTTTTAAGGCTTAAGTATTTTGGCATGAATTCAGAAGTTGATTTACCTAATATTTCATCTTTTACGATGTATAATGTAGCACCCGCAGGCCCGAGGTTTTTTTGCGCACCTGCGTAAATGATATCGAATTTTGAAACATCAACAGGTCTTGAAAAGATATCCGAAGACATGTCGCAGACTAAAGGAAGATTTGTGTCTGGAATTTCGTGAAACTGAGTACCAAAAATTGTATTGTTCGAGGTGTAATGAATGTAATCAACATCTGTGGGTACGGCTGCACCTTTTGGAATGTAGCTGAAGTTTTTATCTTCAGATGATGCAAAAATATCTACGTCAAACCCAACGGCTTTCGCCTCGTTTATGGCTCCTTTGGCCCAAGTTCCCGTGTTTATGTAACCTGCTTTTTTTGTCTGACGCATCATGTTAAGTGCAGCGATTGTAAACCCAAGAGATGCTCCTCCTTGAATGAAGAGCACTGTATAGCCTTGTGGCACATCTAGGGCTTTTTTTACAAGTTCCTGTGCTTCTTCCATTACGGCTACAAATTCAGGGCTTCGATGCGAAATTTCTAGAATAGATAACCCATTAAAATCAACGACTGCTTCTGCAGCCTCCTTGAAAACTATTTGAGGAAGTATACAAGGTCCAGCTCCAAAGTTGTGTTTCATGTTGTTCGTTTGAAATAATTATATTAAAAAAAAGTCTCGGCAGAACCGAGACCGATACTATTCGTCCTTCTTTTTTTCTGCGGGTTTTTTGGCTGCAGGTTTTTTGGCTGCGGTTTTCTTCGCTGTTGTCTTCGCTGTCGTCTTTTTAGTATCTTCAACTTCAGGTGCAGCGGCTTTTTTCTTAGGAGCGGACTTTTTCTTAGGAGCGGCAACAACTGGTATAGCTTTTTTACGTTTTCTTGTGTTTCCGTATGAGCCAATTGTTCGTTTTCCTTTAGCCGTTTTTCTGTCTCCTTTACCCATAATATTGTAGTTTTTGTTTTTGATTTGTAACGTATTACAAATATATTATTCTTTTTCTAAAATTCGTCTTCTAATCTCTCTCTCAACGACTTCACCATCACGTATAATTTTAGTTGCCCAATGAATTTTTAGTTTTACTTGATCATCATGTGATAAATGCCAATTGATATCTGAATCTTCGAGTCGTTCGCGGAGTCGACTTAGTGCTAGAGCAGCGGAAACTGAAACGTTAAAGCTTTCGGTAAACCCATGCATCGGTAATCGTACCTGATAGTCAGACAAACGAGCGGCGCTTTCAGATATACCAGTTACCTCTGTCCCGAAGATTAAAGCAATTGGTTTGTCCAAAGGAACCTCACGAATGGTCATATCCACATGTGGTGATGTGCTCACGATTTTGTATCCCTTTTCACGAAGTAATTCGATGCATTTAATTGATGGATTATCTCCTGTGCTGTGAGAATGAAGGTCAACCCAATTTCCAGCTCCTTTGGCTATATCACGTTGTATTTCGTAACGAACATCTTTTTCAATCGCATGGAGATCCTGAATACCGAAGCAATCACAGGAACGAAGAACAGCAGATGCATTGTGATCTTTGATAAGATTTTCCATGACGACTGTAATGTAGCGTGTTCGATTGGCGGCAATGGTGTTGTACTTTTCCTGTTTGCTCTCCGATATCATATTATAGAATGCTTCAAGTACTTGTTCGTCGACGTTCATAATTTTAATTTCAAAGAGTTGTATAAAAAAAGGCCCCGGCATTGCCGAGGCCTCTAATTTCTTTAGGTCAAGTACTAGTTTACTTTTCCAGAAAGTTCAGAACCTGCTTTAAAACGTACAACGTTTTTCGCAGCAATCTTGATTTCTTTACCTGTTTGTGGATTACGACCAGTTCTAGCTGCTCTGTTTGAGATAGAGAAAGATCCGAATCCTACTAGAGAAATTCTTTCACCTTTTTTCAATGCATCTGAAGTAGCTGCAACAAATCCATCAAGTGCTCTTTTTGCATCTGCTTTGGACAAATCTGCATTAGAAGCAATAGCGTCAATCAATTCTGCTTTGTTCATAGTTTTGGTTTTTTTTAATTTGTATAATAATTATCATAACAAATATATTGTAATATCCATGCCACGCAAGAGATGGCGCAAAAAAATAGACTTTTTTGTGGATAAGTATGTTGTTTTGTTGATAACCCCTTCTGAAAAGGGCATTTTTATTGGGTTTTTGGGTTAATTGAATAGAAAACCACTAGAACCTTCATAGTATTAATTACCAACGAGACTCAAGTTTAGTACAGAGTTTCCGACTAAAAAATCTTTAAAATTCATTTTTCGTTTGCCTTCGATTTGCAGTTCTAATACCCGAATATAGAAGTCTTCGCATGGAATTAGAATCCCATCTTGGTCACTTTTAATAGTGCTACTATCTGTAATCGGAATAGTTGTTTTTCGTGTTTTGAAGATTTTGCAGTTTTTGGTTTCAACTTTGGTTTGATTGAGAATTTTGGTCCACGCGGCAGGATAGGGAGATAGTCCACGGCAGAAATTGTGAACAACTGCAACTGGGTGATTAAAGTTTATTTGACAATCCGTTTTGAAGATTTTTGGAGCGGACTTTAAAGATCCCGACATCACTTCTTTTTGCTCGATTGATAGCACATTACCTGTTTTGATTTTTGTGATGGTAGAGAGCATCGTTTTAGCTCCAAGATGCATTAATCTCTGATAAAGCTCACCTACAGATTCATTTTCTTCAATTCTTACTTTTTCTTGTTCTATGATTTTTCCTGTGTCGATTTCTTTTTCTATGAAGAAAGTGGATACACCTGTTTCCGATTCACCATTAATGATTGCCCAATTGATAGGAGCTGCTCCACGGTAATTGGGTAAGAGGGAGGCGTGTAGGTTGATAGTTCCTCGTGGCGGCATAGCCCATACAACTTCAGGTAGCATACGAAAAGCAACAACAACAAACAGGTCGGCATTGAGCGCTTGTAGTTCAGATACGAAGGAGTCACTCTTTAAATTTGCAGGTTGTAATATGGGTAGATTTTTTTCGAGGGCATACCTTTTTACATCGCTTTGATTTATCTTTTGTCCACGGCCAGATGGCTTATCAGGTGCAGTTATGACTGCTTTAATTGCAATTCCATTTTGATTTAGAGCGTCCAAAATAGTTACTGCAAACTCAGGAGTCCCCATGAATACAATGCTGAAATCTTCTCTCATATTAAATAGTCTTCTTTTGCCAATTAAAAAATCGTAAGTACCCAATTGATAAAAGGGTCATTGATGCAAAGTAAATGTATTCTACTGACCAAATCCAATAAATATCCAACTCAACTATTTTAATGAATAGATATGCGAAGAACAAATAAACTCCAACTGCGATCACTTCAATGTAAAAAGTGAATTTGGTATTTCCACTACCATTTATCGTCTGGAAAAATACATTTCCAAATCCATAAATTAAAACAGAACCAAAAATAAACCTTAAAATGGATGCACTTTCTTGAAGGTATTCAGTCGTTGGATTAATTAATGATACCAGATGTTTTGGATAAAGTAAGGCTCCATGAAAAAGCAGCAAAAGGAATATCAATGTTAGTATTAGAATTCGTTTTTGTAGCGTTTTGATTTTATTATAAGCATTGTGACCAACGTATTGACTAATATAGGTTTTTGTCGTTCCTGCAAAGCCCCAAATCGGAACGAAAGCAATGAAGTATAACGATCGGATATTTTGTGAGACTGTAAGTTCATACTTTCCCATTTGTTCAATCCAAACAAAAAAAGCAGTCCAAGTAATGAGTGCAACGAGCCCTTGAAACATTATTGGTCCACCAACGCCAATCAAACGTTTCATCGATTCAAAATTGTATTTTATTTCACTGAAAATCTTATGACGTTTCGTTGAAGCACTTGTAGCAAGAATTACAATTACCAAAACCATACCGATTCCGTCTGCAATTGTGGATGCAAGGGCTGCACCTTGGAGGCCCAGCGCTGGAAAGTTAAGGTTGCCAAAAATTAATGCGTAATCGAGAGTTATGTTTGAAATTGCAATGATTAAAGCACTGAGGAAAACGATATAAGTTTTTCCTAAAGCCATAAAGTATGCGTAAACAGTTAATGATACCATCGAAAAGAACAAACCATAACTGCGAATTTGAATGAAATCGATTTCTCCTTTTGCAATGTCGTCATGTTTTGTTACACCATTAATTAGGTTTGGCATGAATATGTGGATTGCAGTAAATAAGAGCAATGCAATCAGAAAGTTTGTGATCAGTGTTGTTCCGAAAATTTGAGCGAGATAACTTTCTTTATTCTCACCTATTCTTCGCGCCATTAAGATTTGTGCACCATCACTCATGCCCATTAATGCAATGAATACTGTTACATAAATCAATCCTCCATTTCCTGCGGCATCGAAGGCAACAGTGCTATACCTACTGAGAAAGGCGGAATCTGTTATCATTACAACAGATTGAATGAATGATGATCCCATAAGTGGAATAGCTACAGATAGTATTGTGCGGTATTTTAAATCAAGCATCAGTCTACTTGAATCACGAGACCTTTGAGGTATTCACCTTCTGGATGAAAGGAACTTATCGGATGGTCTGAAGGTTGATGAAGTTGTTCTAAAATTCTAACGTTTCTACCTGATTCGATTGCCGCTGCCGCAATTGTATGGTTAAAAAGAATTTTATCGACAACTTGAGAGCAAGAGAAGGTGAAGATGATTCCACCCGGTTTAATTTGCCGTATTGTATGAGCATTTAATCGTTTGTACCCTTGAATTGCTTGATGTCTCTTATTTCTGTGTTTGGCAAAAGCCGGGGGATCCAATACAATGACATCGTAATCTTCTGGGAGATCTTTAATGTAGTGCATTGCATCAGCAACAATTGATTGGTGCTTGTCGCCAAAGTTATTCAATTGAATATTTTCGTCAACCAAAGCAATTGCTTTCTTTGAGCTGTCAAGTGAGTGCACAAGTTCTGCACCGTTCTTCAGTGCCAAAAGACTAAAACCTCCTGAATAGCAAAATGTGTTCAATATCTTTTTTCCTTTTGAGTATTTGGCCAATAGAAAACGATTCTCTCGCTGGTCTATGAAAAAACCTGTTTTTTGTCCTGTAACCCAATCGATATTAATTTTTACTCCATTTTCCATGGCAATATGAGGTGTTTTACATGTGCCATAAAGGTATTTGTCTAAGGGATTTACTCGTTCAGGAAGTGTGTCTGAAGATTTGGAATAGACAGCAATAAGTTCTTTTTTTAACCAAGCTTTTAACGCATTTGAGATCAGTTCAATTGATGCATACATGCCGATACTGTGGCATTGAATTACAGCAACTCCATTGTAAAAATCGATTATGAGACCTGGAAGCCCATCTCCTTCGCCATGGACCAACCGACAGATATTGTTGTCTTCACGAAACAATTGTTGTTTTCGTCTAGACTTGATTGCATTTCCAATCTTCCGGTCAAAAAAGGCTTGGTCAATATCTTCGTCTAAAAATGTTAGTATTCGAACAGATATAGTTGCATGTTGGAAGTGTCCTTTCGCAATTGTATTGTTCTTGTGGTCGCAGACATTGACAATGTCGCCATCATTTAAATGTTCTACTTCTGATGCAATTGCGCCAGAAAATATCCAGGGGTGCTTGCGATCTATTGAATGTGTCTTGTTCTTTCGTATTTGTAGGTTTTCTATCACGCTTGTCTCTTATTGAAAACAAATTTAAACGGCTAATGGCATTAAACCGAATAAATCAGAAGAAAGTTGATATTTTTGTTCCAAATCGAAGCTATGAATTGTAGGGTACACTTTTATTTATTAAATGACCACTTTTCAATTGAGCATGCCAATGCCCATTTTGAAGGTGAAGAGTCGGAGTTGAATAGAAGGTTTCAATGGGAAGACGAACTCGAAATTACATCTGAGGTATCAGATATTGAAGTCATCGAAAAAGGGAATTATTCATTACAGGGAGATCTGCCAGATGGAACACCATTTGATCATGAGGTATCTGATATGCGTTTGTTCGAAATTGTAAATAAGAATCAACGAATAGCGCGTATAGCCTGCTCTGAGAGTATATTGTCACATTATGAAATTGAGGAGTTAAAAACTACCATTGTGCTTAACGTATACATTAAAGACAATGAGCCTCTAGCTAACCCAATTGCCGGGATTTATATCGCTGCACAAGAATTTCCTAAGGAACTCATTTTTTAATGATACAGCTTGAGAATATAGGTCTAAAAAGAGATCAGTGGGTACTGAGAAATATAAGTTTTTCTATTTCTCAAGGAGATTTGATAGGTATTATTGGCTCAAGTGGTATTGGTAAGACGACGCTACTAAAGATAATTTCTGGTTTACTTGATGCATCAGAAGGGACTGTTTTTTTTGACAAAGAGCGTATCCTAGGACCTTCTATTAAGCTTATACCAGGTCATAAAGATATTCAGTTGGTTCATCAAGATTTTGGCTTGGACCCATACCATACTGTTGAGGAGAATGTTCGAGAAAAGATCTTGAATTTGCACAAAGAAGATCAAGTTCAGTTGGTTGAGGAATTATTAGGTCTTGTAGAATTAAATCATTTAAGAGACCGAAAGGCTCTTGTTTTATCTGGTGGTGAGCAACAGCGACTTGCTCTTGCACGCGCTCTGGCATGCGAGCCAAGAGTTTTACTTTTAGATGAACCTTTTGTTCATATTGATCAACGACTTCGATTAAAGATTAGTAACTATCTGCTTAAGTTAAATGAGATCCGTGGTACATCAATTGTATTGGTTTCTCATGATGGCTCTGAAATTATGGGGTTTGTAAAACGTGTAATTCATCTCGATGCGAAAGGAGTTAAGCGAATTGATTCACTGAACAATGTTTTTTATCATCCAAATACCATTGAGCAGGCCCAATTAATGGGTGTGATAAACCAAGTTAATATTAATGGAGAAGTCATACTATTTCGTCCTTTAGAATATAAAGATGGTAAGTCACTTTTGTTAAATTATGTACGATCAATAGATACTGGTTTCATTATTTTTAATTATTTCAAAACAAGGAAAGGTGAAGATGTTGTATTAACTTCAGATAAAATTTTATCTCGCTTAACATCAATATCAATTGCAAAAAAATGAAAACATCAGGCTGGAAAAAGATGCTGCGTTCAACGTATAAGGAGTATTCAAGAAACAATCCGTTTCAACATGGCGCAGCTCTTTCTTATTATGCTTTAATCGCTCTTGTTCCATTGTTGTATTTGAGTATTTCATTTTTTGGAGTGATTGTAGGACATGATACAATGTTAGACATTATCGCTTCCGTTCTGAAAGATCAGATCGGATTGAAAGACATTGGAGGTATAATGAATTTTTTAGATCAAGTTGATCTTGGTGCTGGAAGCCCAATGATGCAATTTCTTGGAGTAATTGCCTTAATTTTCTCGTGCACAGCTATCCTGAATTCTTTGAAAGGTAGTATAAATACGTTTTATGGTTTGACATCCAATAGTGGAGAAAATAATAATAAAATTGTACGCAACCTGCTCTCACGATTGAGTTCAATGATATTTATTGCTGGGATTACCGTTTTTGTTATTTCATTATACTTTGCTGAAACTGTTTTTTTATCACTTGGTACTACATTGATTGAGGATTTTAAGCTTTTAGGTTGGATGATAACCATTGTTGGGATATACGGACTTCCTCTTGTTATGAATTGTATCATTTTTTGTCTGGTGCTTAAATATCTCAATGATGGCACTGTCCGTTGGGAAATGGCACTTAAAGGAGGTGTCTTAACAGGTTTTTTGTTGTTTTTGGGGCAATTTTTGATAAAATATTACCTGACCAATTACTTTTTTGCTTCTAGTGGTGGCGTTGCAGGAAGCTTCCTTGTGATAATGGTTTGGGTTTATTATTCCTCACAGATTATTTTCTTGGGAGCAGCGTCTACCGCTGTATATTCTAAATATCGAGAATATCCGATTCAGTTAAAGTGATTAAAATTTCGACAAAAACTTGATTAATATCTAAGAATTACTAATTTTATGACGATATAAAAATCGAAGTAAAATGGAAATTGGTAAGAATCTAAAATTGCTCCGCAATCGAATCAAGAAGTCGCAGGAGGAAGTTGCTCAAGAATTGAACTTAACAAGAAGTTCGTACTCTGGGTACGAAAATAATGTGGCTCAACCCAATCTTGAGAGTTTGATTTTATTCAGCAATTATTTTAAGGTTACAATTGATGATTTGGTTAAAAAAGATCTGAGTTCATTTAAAGAAAGTGATTGGAAAAAAATTGATCAAGGATTAGTCACGGACGTAAAAGGGCAGAAGTTACGCGTTTTAACAGCTATGGTTGATTCTGAAAATGAAGATATCATTGAGTTAATTCCTCATAAAGCAAGTGCTGGTTATACCGCTGGATATGCAGATCCCGATTATTTGAAAGTATTGCCGACCTTCCATTTACCATTTCTCTCGAGAGATCGAAAGTATAGGTCGTTCCCTATAAAAGGAGATTCAATGCCACCGGTTGTTGAGGGGTCATTTGTTGTTGCCGAATTTATACAGAATTGGATGTCTATTCGAAATGGTACACCTTGTATAGTTGTTACTAAAGATGATGGTATCGTATTCAAAGTTGTTCACAATTTGATGAGTTCAGAACAATCGTTTCAATTGTGTTCAACCAATCCATTTTATGAGCCATACACTGTGCATGCCAATGAGATTCTGGAGATTTGGAAATTTGTCAATTATATATCACCTGAGTTACCAGAAGTACGAATGGACGATAATGACTTATCACAGTCACTTAAAAGTTTACAGAAAGAGGTGTTCGAATTGAAGCGTTTGGTCAAAAATTAATACACTTACGATAGTTTTCAAGTTAATTAAGCGATGAAGTACCGCGAATCATGGTAGGTTATCACTCCTTCATGCATCATCTCTCGAATGATCTTCTCAATTTCGGTTCGCGGATAGGGCAATTTTAATTCCAATTCATTAATGCTTGAAGGAAGGTTATTTAAAATTGCTTCTACAATTCCCTTTTCGACTCCTTTTTTTTGATTGCAGTTATCGCAATGTCCGCAGGGTTCAATTTTGGAATTGAAATAATTTGAGATGAGCACATTTCTGCAATCGGTAGATGTAATGAAATTGGTCATAGCTCTAAGTTTCTCTTTTTCAACTTTTTCACGATTTGAGTGAATTGTAGAATTAATTCTAAGATGGGAGTCGGCCAAACGCTCATGTAGGTATGTAATAAGCGGAAGATGTGATTGATAGCTGATGTCAATGGCTCCGTATTGTTCGAGAAATTCTAACTTTTCTCGGAGTTGAATTTTTGTAATCTTGAGTCGTTTGCGCAATTCTTCCTCATCAATTGGTATGAAACGATCAAAAATTCCTGGATAGCTTCTGGAAATAAGCGTTATAAGCGGTGCCATGGTTGTATGTGATACTTGAAACTTATACAATGCCTCATTTCCAATCACAATTTTTAATCGCGTAGGGTGAAAATTACTTTCTGAAAAATATAGTGATCCGTTTAAGTGAAGAATTTTGAGCGCATAAAAAGTTTCTTGAATTCCAATTCCAAAGGAATTTGAGAAGTTTTGAATGTCAAATGGATAGGTTTCATCTTTTCCTGAACCTACGGCAACAGATAGAAAATTTGAAATCGAATTGTAAATTGATTTGATTCTTTCTTTCTCTGGATAACGTTTTTCGAGTTGCTCATTCAATTTGTTTAAATCATCTTTCTCCCAATATACAATTGCATTGGCCTCTTTTTCATCTCTTCCAGCTCTTCCTGATTCCTGGTAATAGGCTTCAATGTTTGATGGGACTTCAAAGTGCAGGACAAATCTCACATTTGGCTTATCAATTCCCATTCCAAAAGCGTTGGTTGCAACCATTACTTTGATTGTTTCACTCATCCAGCTTTCAAGCATGAATTTTCGATCATCAGAACTGAGTCCTCCATGATAAACGCCAGCAGAAACTCCATTGGCTCGAAGGTGAGCAGCAAGTTGCTTAACACTTCTTCTGGTTTGGCAGTAAACAATTCCGGATTGGAGTTTGTGAAGAGAACAATATTCGGTAATTGCTGAGATTTTATTTTTTGATTCCCGCACTGCATAGTGCAGGTTTTCTCTTTTGAGTGTCCCAATGTATTTTTTCGGATGCTTTAACTTCAATTGTTCAACAATATCTGCTTGAACTTTTGACGTAGCCGAGGCTGTAAGTGCAATAATAGGTGTTTCGGGATGGTATTGCCGTATTGCTGAAATTTCTCTGTATGCTGGTCTGAAATCATGTCCCCATTCAGAGATGCAATGGGCTTCATCAATGGCAATTAGGCCAACATTCATTCGTTTGAATCGCTCTTTAAAAAGTTCTGATTTTAAGCGCTCTGGTGACGTATAGAGAAATTTGGTGTTTCCAAATCGAGCATTATCTAATGCAATGTCAATTTCTCTGTACGACATCGAACTTGTTATTAGACTTGCACGAATACCTCTCTTTTCCAAATTGTTTACCTGATCTTGCATCAGAGCAATTAGTGGAGAGATGACAATTGTGACACCTTCGAGTGCAGTGCCTGGAACTTGAAAACAAATTGATTTACCGCCACCAGTAGGAAGAATGGCAAGTGTATCATGACCATAGATTACACTATCAACAATGTCTTCTTGAAGAGGTCTAAACGAATTAAACCCCCAAAATTGCTTCAATATTTCTCTACTTTTATTCAATTATTTCTCTAAAGATCAAAATTCTTAAATAATTATTCGGCGAATTTGTGTTGTGTGATTTGATAAATACGAGAATCTCAGTATCTTTGCGCCACAGAATCCGGTAAATGATCAAAGATACGATTTCAATAAAAGTCAACAAAGTCGAACGTTCAAGAATAACAGATGTCGATTGGGATAACTTGCCTTTCGGTAAAGTTTTTTCAGACCACATGCTTGTTATGGATTACAAAGATGGTGTCTGGCACGATCCAGAAATCGTTCCTTTTGAGTCATTATCAATGCATCCAGCAACTTCAGCAATACACTATGGTCAATCCATATTTGAGGGAATGAAAGCAAATAAGAACGAAAACAATGAGGTTCTGATTTTTCGTCCTGAAATGAATGCCAAACGTTTTACAGAATCATGTAAACGAATTTGTATGCCTCAAATACCGGAATCGACTTTCATTCAATTAATTCAGAAGATTGTAGATATCGACCGTGAATGGGTCCCGAGTAAAGAGGGACATTCCCTTTACATTCGACCTTTCATGTTTGCGACTGATGATTTTATAGGAATCAAGCCCTCTGATACTTACAAGTTTATCATCTTCACTTGTCCAGTGGGCGCATATTATTCTCAGCCGGTCAATGTGAAAATTGAAGAATATTACACAAGAGCAGCTCAAGGTGGCGTTGGTCGCGCAAAAACAGCTGGAAATTATGCGGCTTCCCTTTATCCAGCAAAACTGGCGCAGGAACAAGGTTTCCACCAGTTGATTTGGACAGATGCTGCTGAGCACAAATACATCGAAGAGTCTGGAACTATGAATATAGTTTTTGAAATTGATGGGAAACTGGTAACCCCATCTGAGGATATGGATACGATCTTACGAGGAGTTACCAAGCGATCTGTGGTAGATATTGCGAGACATTGGGGTGTAGAAGTTGAAGAAAGACGTGTTACAGTCGAGGAAGTGGTAACTGCATTGCGGGAGGGGAGAGTAACTGATGCATTTGGTGCAGGGACAGCCGCTACAATTGCTCAAGTTGCCAAAATTGGTTTTCGCGAGGAATTATTTGAACTCCCTGATGTGACTTCTAGAACACTTTCGAACAAAATCAAAACCTACTTAACGGACCTAAAATCAGGTAAGGTTGAAGATGAATTAAACTGGTTACTGAAGTTTTAACTTTGCCCTGTTCATAACTACTTTTTTATTTTATCCTATTTTTTATTCGCTCTGGTGAGATTGTACTATATTTGCTTATCTATAATTATTCTAAATAGTGAAAATAGCCATAGCAGATAGTAATGAATTGATTCGACTTGGATTACGTGTTCTATTGAATACTGAATTACAAGTAACGATTGTTGGAGAAGCCAATCGTTCATGTGAACTATTGGAGTTATTGGGGGCTTTTGATGTTGATGTTGTAATTATTGATTTCACCTCAAGTGGTTTTGACATTAATGACCTTTCTCAGATTAAAAGAAATTTTCCGAACGTTGGTATGCTTGCTGTTACTCCGGATCAGTCGGCTCAGGTTTTGGTTGATGCGCTTCGTTCTGGTATCACCAGCTATGTCAAAAAAGACTGTTCGTTTCCAGAAATTATCGAGGCAGTAAACGAGACAAAAAATGGAAATATGTTTTTTTGTGGTCAAATCCTTGAAACAATAAGTGAGGCAAATCTAGATGTCGAGGACATAGACATTGATGCCTTTTCATGCGAGGCTGTGGTAATTTCAAAGCGCGAAGGAGAGATAATAACTTTTATCGCTGAGGGGTATACCAATACTCAGATTGCCGAAAAATTATTTTTAAGCGCCCACACAATCAATACACACCGTAAGAACATAATGTCGAAACTAGGTGTAAAGAATACTGCAGGTATCGTAATGTATGCGGTAAAGTCAAATCTGATTTCTCCTAATAAATTCTTATTCACATCGGAGAGTGACAATTAGCCCTTATTCTACATATTTTTCAATGGAAATCTTATTAATTACGAAGTACAAAGTGTTCTTTTCTCTGTTCAGTTCTTCGAATAGCAATTCCAACACGAAACAAATCAATTGTAACGCTGTATTGGGGATTGTTGACGATACTGTTCCAGGCTTCAAACATCGAATCACTCCAACGGATGTCATCTAAGACAAATACGGTTTCATTATTGGTGAATGGTTCAAGTTTGTTCATGTAGTGTAACAATGCATCACCATCGTGGTGCCCATCAATGAAAACCAAATTAAATTGTTCGGCATACTTTGAAGGGTCGAAATTTATAAACTGTTTATTTATAAGTTGAATATTTTTTATGCCGAGTAATTCGATGTTTTTCTTTGCCTGATTGTGAGTTTTTTTGCAGCCCTCAACAGAGATAACAGTGGATGATTTATTGCCAGATGCCATACATACTGTTCCAATCCCAAGTGAGGTCCCAAATTCTAAAACGTTTTCTGGCCGAAAATAATTGACGAGTTGATAAAGTAGTTTTCCATACTTCCCCTTGCTAGAGCTGGTTCTGTAAATAGACTTGATTGTACGGTTTTTGCCTAATTTGCGAGATCCTGCACCAAAATCAGTTATTTCTATTTTTTCGTTATTTGCATGAAGTTGGTAATGTAAATGCCTGAGTTTTTCTTTTAATGCTGAAGATGAAGGAGTTCGAAAACATTTATCAGTTAAATTATAAATAAAAGGTGAGTGAACACCATGACGACGCAGTGCTTTCCATCTATATTTTATATATTCGATCCCTAAATTCATTGTTACCAAATTACAATCTTCTACGAAGATATGAGCAAAGACGAAAAGTCAATAATAAATAATCAAAAAATAGAAGTTTTTGAAAAAGAACAGTTTGTGAATTTACATTCAGCATGCTCAATTGGTAATGGAATATTAAAATTGGACGAAGAATACCAAAATCGTTTGATTCAGTTGTTTTTTGATGAACAACCAAGATTTTCATTTTTCATTCCGGCTTCAGGATCAGGTTCAAGAATGTTTAACTTTTTGTTTAATCATGAATCGACACCTCATAATTCAAATGAAATTAACACATTCGTGAAGAACTTGAGCAAATTTGCATTTTACTCATTGATACCTTCCGATGAAAGAGAAAAAATGAAAGATGACGACCCTAAACACATTGCTGATTTTTTATTGAGCAGTGGCGGGATGAATTTTTCTAATCTCCCTAAGGGGTTAATCCCATTTCATTTTGTAGATGGAGTAATTTATAATCCGTTCCAAGAACAGGTGGCTCAGGCGAATGATTTAATGCTCAAAAGAGGGGAGATACATTTTACTATTCAAGAAGGGTTTGAGGAAATAGTTCAACGTTCAATAAATGAATTGAGTCCTCTGAAAAAGAGTAAGTTGAAAGTCTCATATTCCAACCAAAAAAGCGTTACTGATGCGTATTGTTTTGATAATGATCAAAACGAGTTGATAGAAGAGGGGGGCTATTTGAGAAGACCCGCAGGTCATGGAGCTTTAATTCAAAATTTAAATTTGATTGATGATGATGTTGTCTTGATAAAAAACATTGATAATGTCCAGCATTATTCGCGGTCTGAACACTCAAATGCGACATGGAGGATGGTGATGGGTTTGTTGCTTGAGTTTAAAAAAGATTTGAGAAAGCTTAGAACTTCCTATAGTAATGAGGGAATCTATGAATTAAATCGTAAGTATGACTTTCTTTCTGATTCTGAATTAAAGCAGTTTGATGCTTCAGATTTGGAGCGGATAATTTCGCGTCCTTCAAGGGTATGTGGAATGGTTAAAAATGAGGGAGGGCCTGGTGGAGGTCCATTTTGGGTTCGTGATAAAGATCAAATTACGAAGCAGATTGTTGAGGGAGTTGAGATTTCAGAAGTTGAAGATCAAAAAAATGTCTTTAGAGACAGTAGCCATTTTAATCCTGTTTTGATGGTGATTTCTAAGACAGACTTGGATGGAGGAGCTTTGGATTTAACAGATTACGTAGATGACAAGAAAAGTATAATTGTCAAAAAAATGTATCGGGGAGAGGAAATTAACTATCTTGAACTTCCTGGTCTGTGGAATGGTTCTATGAGCAATTGGAACTCTATATTCGTTGAAGTTTCGATTGATGTTTTCTCACCTGTTAAAACTGCACTTGACTTACTATCTATTGCGCACAAAGATTAGTGGAGCTTTTGACGCTTTAACAAATATTTAAGCAGCACCTCGTCGTATCCTTCATTGATGTCAGCTGGCATAAAGTCAATGGAATCATCGGCACACTTATTTGCAATGGAATCAAAGTAAGCTCTGATTGCCGTGGTGTAAGCCTCTTTGAATTGATTTGGTTGTAGCTTGATAGCATCTCCTGACTCCATATCTACAAGGTTGTAGGGTCTATTATCAAGCTCAAAATCTACTTCACGCAATTTGTCAATGGTATGAAAGACAATAACCTCATGCTTGTTGTGTTTGAGGTGCTGTAAGGCTTGAAAAAAGTCTTCAATATTATCTGGATTTTCCAAAAAGTCAGAGAAGATTACAATAAGGCTTCTTTGATGGCTCAATTCTGCGATATCGTGGAGTGTTTGGGCCGTTGAAGTTGTTTTGTATTCATTCTTTTTGAATTGAATCAAGTGTTTCTCCAATTCACTGTACAGGTAGCGATGGTGACGAATAGAAGATTTTGTTGGTGTATGGAGGTCAATTTTATCAGTAAATAATGAAACGCCAACTGCATCTCTCTGTCGTTTTAACAGTTCAATAATTGATGCAGCTGCGTAAACCGAAAAACTCAGTTTTGTCTGCTGAGCTCCAACAGGAAAAAGCATTGAGCTTGAGCAGTCAATCACGATTTGACAGCGCAGATTTGTTTCTTCTTCGTATTTCTTAGTAAATAATTTTTCAGTTCTACCGAAAAGTTTCCAATCAATATGTTTTGTTGATTCTCCTTTGTTGTAGATTCTGTGCTCAGCAAATTCGACAGAAAAACCATGAAATGGACTTTTGTGAAGTCCGGTAATAAATCCTTCAACGACTTGTTTTGCAAGAAGATCAAGGTTTCCAAAGTTGGCAATTTTTTCTCTCTCTATTTTTGGGCTCATGGTTTAAAATTACGAAATAATGTTTTTATGATTTTCTTACAATTGCATTTGATGTTACACCGGAAATAACCAATACAATTCCAAGGACAATTACTCCGCTTATAGATTCCATAAAAATGAAGTAACCGATCAAGAATGCATAGATGGCACCAAGATATTGTATTGGAATTATTTTTGCCGCACTTCCTGAGTGCAACGCCTTGGTTAGGGCAATTTGTGCGAGTTGAGTAAATATGCCAATCAACAATAAATACAACCATTCGATTCCTTGAGGAATTGTAAATTCAAAAAAACACAAAATGATCATAAAAGGAATTGAAACCATTGGGAAGTAAAATACGATTGTAATTGGTTCATCAGTCTCTTTTAATTTCATTATCGCGGTGTATGCCAATCCAGAAAGTGTCGCGGATATGATGCCCAATCCAAGCCAGAAAAGTGATATTTCGCCATTGGTTGTCTCATTTCGACTGAATAAAATCAGAATTACACCAAGAAATGAAAGGGCGATGAACCCCCATTGTATAAGCTTTACGCGCTCTCTTAGGATGACCATGGCGAAAATGATAGTGAAAATAGGGGCAAGGTATTGCACGGCAACGGCAATAGCCATTGGAAGATAATGTAAGGTTGAAAAAAATATTGTTAGCGCAACCATTCCCGAAAGTCCACGAATGATTAACCATGGAATGTTGTTGCCGAAAATTGGTATTTTCTTTTTCTTAATGACTAAAAAACTGATGATTACTGAGACAATAGATCTTGCTAGAACCAATTCATGAGCCGGGTAGTGCTGCAGATCTTTAAAACCTTCAACTTCTTGTGGTCCGAGAAGTTTGACAAAAGTGTTTACCATTATAAAACACAACCCGGAAACTAACATATATAAGGTGCCTCTATTCACAGGGCAAAAATAGTGATGTTATTGGTTGTATTGCTTCCAATCAAATTTAATTGGTACGTTTGTAATTATGAGCATACGAAAGTCTATTTCATACATTGTGTTTGTCGTTGGAATTTCTCATTCTATTCAGGCGCAAACAATAAGCCCTAAGTATACGTTTAACGTAGAATTGGGGTTGCCAGTTGCCGCTGCAAACATGCCCTTCAAGGCAATAATGCAAGGTTTGGTAACGTCAAATGTATACCTCCAACACTCATTCCCATCTCATTTTAATGTGGGTGTTGGTGCGAAATATACATATTTTGTGATTGATGAATTTTCGGTTAGTGAGATCATTCAAGGGGGGATCCATAGTTCTGGTGCATTTGTGAAATTTGGTTTTGATAAATTTTACAATGAGCAGTTTGCATTAGACGTTGGAATTAAATTCGGATATAATGAGAATTTCTTTGTATCAGATATAAATAAGGCTTTGGGTATAAGCCCTGTTAGAAATGGCGCAATTTTAATTGAGCCAACCCTAGGATTGATCCTAGCTGCTGACAGACGAAATTCATACCGTTTAAATATCGGATATACCATTCAGAATTATGGTTTTCGACCAACAGAATTGGGTTTGGATTCAAACCTTAATTATAATGCATCCGAATTGGCTGCCTCCACACAGTTCTTTTTTGTTGGTTTTGGTTACACCTATTATTTTGGAGTTAACAGCGCCGATTAGATGTTTGTGCAATCAAATTCATTAAGAGGCATTAAGGACTACTTCCATAAGGAATTATCGAGTTTGTACTCCGAAAGGGAAATTAAACAAATAGTTAAACTGTTAACTATTAAATTATTAAAAATAAGTGATTTAGATTATATTTCAAGTTCAAATTTGAAATTTTCCGAATCCGACCTGCTGTTTTTTCGAACTGCTCTAAATCGTCTGCGAGATCAAGAGCCTTTTCAGTATGTTCTCGGAGAAGTTGAATTTTATAATTTGCGTTTAACGGTTGATTCGAGAGCGTTGATTCCAAGACCAGAAACAGAGGAACTTGTTCATTGGATTGGTCATGATTTTAATAGCAATGAAGAATTGAATATTATAGATGTTTGTTCCGGTTCAGGTTGCATTGCGTTTTCATTGAAGTCGAAATTTACACGTGCGAAGATTATTGCTTTAGAACATTCAGCGC
>Ga0213861_10001060_pt1 | contig 24512 bp, 30 predicted proteins | sample PICome_4_FD_160110 | JGI IMG/M metagenome (GOLD analysis project Ga0213861, IMG submission 160110) | Coastal seawater microbial communities near Pivers Island, North Carolina, United States - PICO131 | ecosystem: Environmental > Aquatic > Marine > Coastal | place: USA: North Carolina... | reverse complement strand
CCTTCTGGCATAGGTGCCGTTTCAGGCATATCTGCTGGCATGTCCTCTGGCATTGGTGCTGTTTCAGGCATGTCTGCAGGCATGTTTTCTGGAGCAGGTTCCATTGCTGGAGCAGGCTCAACATGTGCTTCTTCTACAAATACTGTAGCAGGTGCTTCATACCAGTCACTAGCATAGTCGTTTGACCAGTCACTAGTTTCTACCCATGTGTTGCTTTCGCTTTCATAGGATACTGCCGTGTTTGCATTGTCGCAATAGTTGTATTCGTCCCATTCCCATACAGTTGGTTCCATCCAACATTGGCAACAATTATCCCAATATGCCGCATCTGAAAAACCTTCTGGTTTATCATGAGTTGGTGTATCTGGATGCATGTAGTCGCCTATTGCTGGAGCAGTAAATACTGCTTCGTATTCTTGAACTGGTTCCGCATGATGTGGTATTTCCCAGAGCTTCATTTCAACTTCGTTAAGTTTCTCTCTGAGTTCGTGTAGCATGTTTGCTAAGTCTATTCTTGGATCTAACATAATATTCTCCTGTTTGTATGTTATTTGCAAATAATATTATGTGTGTGATTTATAATGTCTTTATATGTAACTGTATTTATCAAATTTTCAGAAGTCAATAAAAAGAGCACCTTAAAGTGCTCTTCTATTTTATTACGTTACTTGTCTGAGAAAGGTTTTTTAGAAACAAATTCGTTAAGTCTTTCTGCTTCTTCTAAAACATCTTGTGTCGTAGGCATATCTTCCGGAGTTTTCGCTCTTGCTTGAAGTATATCTTTTGCCTCTCTTACCAAATCCAAACGTATTTCGTATGGTGTTTTATTTGACATTTAGTTTATCCTATGTTACCTGTTACTACCTATATTTATCGACCGGTATGTAACTAATTAAAACTATGTATTGCTTACTTTTTCTTTTTAAGTTTTGCTACTTCTTTTTCTAAGTCTACGATACGTTGCCCAAGTAATGGATATTGTGCTAACCATTTTTCTTCGCGACTAGCAATTTCTAAATCATATCGCTTTGCTACCCACTCCATTGTATTATCCATTTTTACTTGGAACCATACGCCCATTTTAGTATTTTTAAACCACTGATAAAAACTACTACCAATTATACTTGATAGTATGCTTTTTAGTGCTAATATTATTAACCAATTCATATAATATCCTTATTTAGGTAATTGCTCGCCGTTGTCGTCCATGTTGTATAAGAATTCATGATATAATCCCATACTATGATCAGCAAAACCATCTATTAAATTAAAAGATTTAAGTGCCATCCAATGTCCTCTACATTTGTCTTTAAAACGTTGAAGCCATGTTGCAGGTCTTATATTACCATATGTATTAATATACCTTAATACCCCGCCATGTCTAAACAGTAAGAACGAAGGTGGTACAGCCGTTACAGCATCATTATTATTTCTATATCTATAATACTTTATGCCATCTAATGATTTTAAAAACTCTTTATTACCTACCCTAGGCTGTCCAAATGTATGTAAGCCACCTGATACTCCTAAAGGACAAGTATTAAGTTCAGCGGCAACTAATACTGCCATTGCTCCACCTAAACTATGACCTGTAATCCATAAAGTTTTTGTTTGTTTCTTATCATGTTTTTTAAGAGCGTCATATATACCAGGCATTACTTTTTTGTATTCTGCATAAAACCCTCTATGTACTCTACCTGATACATGATGCTTTACTGGAAACATTTTTAAGTCTGCAAGTATGTCATTTATTTGTGTGGGTTCAGTACCTCTACATGCAATAAGTACATCGTCTTTGTCACTCATTACATACGCCTGAGCACCATCAACATCTATAAATGTAGGTGGTAAAGGTTTATTTAAAAATTTTTTAAGTGGTGAAAGATCTTTTATACCTGGTCTTGCTTCTAATAATTCTTCAGGGGACTGATAACATTGATGAGCATACATGCTTAACAACAATCCTCTTTCTCTATATGACATATCTTTAACTGACATTTTGTTACTCCTGTGTATTTAATTGCTTATCCTACCTAGCAATTACAGTAGTATTTATCAGTTATGTTAATTATATCTTATGGTTAGACCTAACTTAGTTGAGCATTTCATTGCACTTGTACAATGTATTTTCTTTGAATCAAATTGTATTATAGAGCCTGGTAAAAATTCATATGCTTTTCCTGATAACCCAAACCAATGTTTCTCCGGATAATGATATAAAAAATTATTATAAAGTTCTTTTTCTATAGGATTATTAGTTAGTCCTTTTACTTCGTTAAAATCACAGGGTCTACCTTTAACTCCTGTATTAACTTTAAATTTTACGTTTTCTCTAAATGTCCAGGTTACACTAGGCTCTTCAAAGTATTGATCAAATACTATTAGACTTGGATTTGGTCCACCTTCTACTTCTAAAGGTACAACCAAATTTTGTATTTCATCATTTCTAAAATCGGTATGAGGATAGTAAGGAACCTTATGCTTATAAAAATGGCATGTTTTAATTTTATCTATTTCTATAACAGAATGACTTTCAAGCAAATCTAATACAGCATCTGTACCAGGTGCTTTCTTCATAGATTTAGTATCATATTCTTTACTATTATTATATATTTCTATAAGAGAATTTAATAAATCAGAACTTACCACATTATTATAGTATACATCTTTTATAATATTGTCCATTATATTATATCTCCGTACTCTGAATTAAATTTATTTTTTATTTCTATATGTAGATCTTCACTTAAATGATTTTTACTGTAGTCAGGGTGAGAAGGAAGACTCTGAGTAATATTAAATATATTGGTATCAATTTTAAAATTATCTATTGTAGTAGGATCGTTAGGCGTTGTTGCTAGTACAAGTGGAATATTTGCAATTTTACATTTTAAAATTAATGTTTCAACAGCAAATAGATTTGCTCTTGCTAAAAAGGGAATAGATATATTTTTATACAAATTTGTTGTTTCTTTATTCCAAGAATTCATATTACTATATTCCTCTGAAAATCCAGTTAAAAGAGCAAACCCATTATAACCGTTTTCTCTAATATTTTTACTTAGCAACTGTTCAAAAGTATTTTTTTCTGAATCATCTAAAAATTTTTCAATTCGTTTTAAAAAAGCAGACGTTTTACTATCACTAGATACTCCTGCTCGTAACCAGTTCGTCATACAATAAATGATAAGATCATATTGTTGCCATTCCTTCGTAAATATTTCATTTACTACTGACACATGGTTTGCACCGCCTATCCCAAGATTAGTTACCTGATGTCCCTTATCTTTGCACCATTTATTTGCCCAATGTCCTGCATCAGGATCTAACCTTGCAAAACTATCACCTGCTACTAAAACTTCTTTAGGCATTAAACTATATGCTGTTCTCTGCTTTTTTCTGCTGTATAAATTTTACCTGTTTTTCTACCGTAATACATACTTCTACTAATTCCTTTAGTACCGCCTTCACTATTAATCATACTAAACATCATAGAAAACAGACCTATTAATGCAGGAACTACTATTGCTACTAAAATTACACCATCAATCATTCTTTGCTACCTCTATTGCCTCTTCTAATGAGTAAGGACTTTCATGTGCCATAGGTTCTTTTGTTTCTGCTATGTTGGGCCACACCTGACTCATTGCATCATTTATTTCTATAAATGGTATTTGTTCTGGTGGTAGTTCATCGTCACTCCAAATGGCTTCTACTGGACATTCTGGCTCACATAAGGCACAGTCAATACACTCATCTGGATTAATTACCAGCATATTTGGTCCCTCATAGAAACAATCTACAGGGCAAACCTCTACGCATTTTGTGTCTTTACATCCGACACATGGACTACCTACTACAAAACTCATATGTGTATTTATAAAAATTTATTTATTATACATTATATAATAGGCTTGTCAACTATGTTATATAACTAGTAAGGATAAGTAACAATGATACACTTCCTAAAAACATACCTGCTACTAAAAAAGCGAATAGAATAATTCGCAATGGAGTGGGTTTAAAAGTGCCGTTATTTTTACCTACACCAATAACGGCCTTTACTGCGTTTTTGATCAAAACAAGTATGTATTTAATTTAAATACTACTAACATCATACCAAATACTACAATCTGAATTACTGCTGGTATAACAACAAACATTTTCATAACATCAAAATCACCTGTCATAAAGAAGTCACCACCGTTTTGCCATTCTTGAACTTCTTGCGGAGTTGCTTCTGTATAGTTTTTAGTTTCCATTTTTGTTTCTCATCTTTTCGTATTGGATTACTGTAACAATGTCATGCATAGGTGCTTTTTCTAAAAAGATCGCTGATACAAGTAATCCAAATGTTGATATAAATATTATTTCCATTATCTTATAGATCCTTTTGGGTGCCAAGGTTGTACCCAATATTTAAAAAAAGTTTTTACCCAACCTCTTTTAAAAAAATTTAAAAAAGTATTCATTATTACTCCTAAACTAATTCTATAAAACTTATAAAAAATACATACCATAATAATCCGTATGTAAAAAATTCTATTTTAGTTTGTAACTTCTTTGTGATTCCTGATTTGTCTATAATTTTGTATACTATCTGTGTCATTAAACTTTAAGAACCTCTATCTCGTCATCTTCCCACTTTGTGTGATATGTTATCTCATCTAATATCATTGTTACTTTTGCTCTTACGCCTATATCTCTACCTGTTTTTATAATAAACGGTGTATTCCAAGTATTTTCCATAACGAAATCTCTTACTATTTCACTTACCCTTGGTTCGTATTGTGCGTTTGACAAGTCCAATGTTGCTTTTTCCATCCAAGCCATTTCTCTCTCTCTATCCAATTACATACTAGGCGATACTGCCAGTAATGAAACCAAAAATATGCTGACTAAAGTAAAGACTTCTAAACGATCTTTTATTTTATTAATTTGTTTTTCGCTCATTACTAATGCTCCAGTCGACAACCTCTCGCACACTTCGTAATGCACCGTATAAGTTGTCGGAAGTCTGGATAGACATGGACAACCATATTGTGAATAAACTTCTTATCATGATGGGAGGTTGATATTAATTCAGTTTATATTATGTTATATGCTGTATTTATATTAGAATTAATATAAAGGGTCTAAAAGGCGGTATTTTGGATTATTTTAAAATTCTATGTCCCAATGCTCAATAAGAGTCATATCATGTTCTCTAAAATATTCATCTAAATCTTCCAGTAGGTCTGTAATTATTTGTTTGCCTTCTATTATTTTGAACTGAATGAACTTTTGCACACTCCAATCCGGTATTATTCCATATGTATTTTTATAAAAGTTATAGTTTATTTCCATACACTTAGATCTATAAGTGTTATTAAAATAATCATACTCTCCTGTTATACTTGCAAAATGATATTTTATCATTTCAAAACCAGTTAAAGACATTAATACAGGTTCAAGTTTTTCCCCTATTATACTATTATAAAAAAGTTCTTTACCATAATTACCTTGCGTACGACTATTTGAGGAACTCATTATTTTATGCTCTTTAGAGAATACTACACCTTGTTCAATCGTCTTATATATAATTTCAGGAGAAGAATAAAAAATGTCCTTACAAATTTTTATATTATTTTGTTTGCTGAAATTTAAATACGGAACTATATTATTAATAAAGTACGATGTATCCTGACCTAAATAACTTGTTATCTTCTCGGTACCCTCATTCCAAGAAAAATAAGGAAAATCTCCTCCCATTATAATACTTCTATCTTCAAAATTAAGTTGTTCTAAAAAGTAAAAATGGAAAGCAAGTTGAGGACTTGAAGTTTTATATTTAAGGGCATAGTCTAAATGAAGTTCGTTATCTAAAAATTGTTTAAAATCTAATTGGATAACTTCGTGTTCTATATTATGTTTCTTACAAAAATTTCTAGCCATGCTTACATCAGGTGCATTTACTAAATTAAGACCCCACATAGATTCATAAGTTACTGCTGTAAACTTTATACCTGCCTGCTTTAATAAAAGACATGCGAATTGACTATCATAACCTCCACTTAAACATACTAAAGGATTTTCGTACTCTGATATTTTTTCTATACATAGAGTAATAAGATCTGTGTCTGTTTTTCTAATTTTAAGAGTAAACTGTAACTCATCTAGATTAAGTAGTAGTCCTCCTGTATTATATATCATTATCAGTATCCTTTAAAGTTTTCTTCAATATATGATAAATACTTATATAAAATAGCAATCATTATACCTATTTACTGGAGTTAAAATAAAATGGCAAGTTATATAGTAGAAATGGACGGAACAGTTCATGCAGATTCGACGGCGGCTCAAACCGCAATTACAAATGCAGGTGGTTCTATTACCACTGCTTTTGATCTTAATATGACATTTGAAATAGATTGTACTGCTGAACAATTAGCGGCAATGACAGGAGTTAAATATTCCTCACTATCAGATGCAAATTCAGGATTAGAAGTTTCTGCATTAGATGTTACACATTTTAAATATGTTGATAACAGATTCCATAGGCAAGATCCTGATAACGGAAATGCGGCAATTGAACACGGAGAATTTGTTCACTATTACAAAGGTAATGGAAAAACAGTTTATCTTTTAGACTCTGGTATGAATGCAAATCATGTGGAATTTGCAAATGCTACTATTACTAACTTATGGACAGCATTCGACACTAATCCAAATGGTGATGCTTATGATAGTGATTATGAGGATAATGTAGGACATGGTACAGCAGTAGGTTCTCTTATTGTTGGCGAAAATATAGGTACGGCTCCAGACGCAACCTTAATGAATGTTAAATTGTATGATCAAGCAGTAGGAACAACTACAATAGGTAATGTTGTTACAGCATTTAGTAAAGTACTTGCACACCATAATGCTAACGACACTTCAGATGTAAAAGTATTATGTGCTCCATGGATTACAACACAAAACGATCTAATAGATTCCAAGGTTATGGAATTAAATAGTGCTAATGTTGTAGTTGTTGCGGCGGCAGGTAACAAAAACGATGATGTAAATCTCTATTCCCCAGCAGGTATAGAAGAAATTATTACTGTTGGTTCTCATGATAGAAACTGGGCACTTTCCGAATTTACAAATACTGCATGGGACGGTGGAAGTGCAAACGTATCATTACCAAACTATGGTGCACCAGTTGATATATTAACAATTGGTGAAGATGTATGTATGGCAACATCCTTATCTAATACAAGTTATGTATTAGGTACTGGAACCAGTCTTTCAGCAGGACTAGTTGCAGGTGGTGCCGCGGCATTTATTGAAAAACATAATAGTAAAAATTCAAACGAAATTAAAGATATCCTAGTTGCAGAAGGTAAGTTAAGAGCAAGAACAACATTTGCTATATCAGATACACTTGCTAACACCCATGTATTCCATTCCAATGTAGGTGTACAATATGCGGCTTTACAGTTAGATTCTGCAGGCCCTAATGCTTCAGTACAACTATTCACAACACCTTCAAGTCTTGTTGGTAAGGTTCAAAGAGGACAAAGTATAACAATTGACTTAGGTTTAAATGCCTTAGCATCAAATGTTGAAGTATTATCATTTAGTCCCTTATCACCTTGGATGACGTTCAACACAGGAACAGGAGTATTAGTTGCTGATACAACCGGATTGGCGGCTGATCGAGCACCTGGATTCTATGTATTTGGTGTTAAAGGTAAAATAGGTGAGTTATTCTCAGTAGAAGAGTTTACAGTAGGTGTATATGAAACTAATGAGTCAGAATTAGAAGGTAGTGCAAACAGTTATTACTATGATACTGATAACTCAGAGTATGATTTAAATACAGCAATTAACTATGAACTTTCACCACAATATAATTTTGTAGTAGAGGTTATTGGTACTAAAAAATAAGTAATTGATTGATACTTTACACATAGATTTAACATCTTATTCAAAGACTTTTAATAGTTTATCTCCCCAAGGGCAGTGGTTCTGTAGTCGTATAGGTAAACGAAAGTATCCTATACAAGAAATAAATGTAGATTTATTAATAGAATTCATATCCAAAAACAATCCTAAAAAAGTATTCTGTAACAGTTTCTACGGAGACTCATTAGAATATTCTAGGATAGTGGAATTATCCAAATATTGTAAAGAACTAGAAATAGAATTTATGGTATTTACATCAGGAAGTAACTTAGACAAAAACATTGTAGATCAATTATTAGAACACAATACAACATTTTATTTATTTTCTTATGGTGTAGAAGATAATGCAAATAAAATTGTCTTAAATGTTGATTGGATAGACATATATAATTTTTTAAAACAAGCAAAAAATAAATGTATTATAGAATTTTCCTCTTATAAACATAATGTAAACGACATTTATAAAATGTTGGAAATTTGTAAAGAATATGGTAATAGTATAAAAATAATAAAAGGCAATAACTTTAAAGAAAATGTTACCAATATTTTTAATGCTCAAGGTAAATGGTTATATGACGTATTACCTATACAAGAGGATTTACCTTTTGAAGATGAATTTTTGCATGACGTAACAGAAGCACTACAAGAATATAAAGATATAAAAATAGAATCTAAAAAGTTATTTAGAAGTACAGAAGGTTACATGAATACAAGATACTTCAGAAAAACATACAGAGGAGAAAATATTTTTGATGCTGGGATTCCAGACTTACGTGATGTATATCCTTTGCAACTTTATACCAGTGATGAAGTGTTTATAAATTCTACTGGACATATTTTTTGTAATCGAGAATCTTATGATATTTTTAATAACTGTTTAGCAAACGACTGGCACTTAAAATTTATGTCTCATATTTCTAGTAATGAAAGTAAATATAGGCAAAGTGGTTTACATAGATTATATATAGAAGAGTCAGAATTTGTTAAAAATGTATTATCTAAATATATATTTTACTTTAAAAAGAAATTACAAGAGTGTTCTTTAGAGGAAAATATACAAGATTTCTACTGGTCTAAATCGTCTTAGTAATAGATATATCAGAAATATTATTACAATATTGATAAGGACAAATCACTTTACTAGCAGGTAAACTCCAATCACTATCTGCAACATTACCAAAATTTACAGCACCACACCAACTACTATACATATCTCCACTAGCATCTATATTTAAACTTTCAAATCCAAGATGACATTTCATATCCTTAAATGCATTAAGTCCTTCATTTATAATTTGGTGACTCTGTACATACTTTGTAGTTCCGTCTTCATATAAAAATTCAGTCATCCAGGAAGTGTCTGGAACATGCTCTTTAGGTTCCTTATCTTCAATATGATCAATATGCTCTACAGGCATTGGTTTTATTCCAGGCCGTTGTAATACTTCTAATTCCTTATCTGTGTACTGCCAATATGTTTCTTGCTTACTCTGATGCCCTAAGAGCTTCTTATACATTGTTTTTACACATATACTTACATTATCATATGTATTACGATTAGAATCTAAAAATAAATTTCTTAGTTCTTCTACAAAATCACCTAAATCTTGAACTTGTCCACCTATTCCTGCTATATTAATATCTATAGTGACATCTTCTTTAATTTCATTTATAACGTCTATAATATGTTGTTTATCTTGTGTTTGAGGATGAAATGTTAATACTACTCCGTCCATATAATACTTTGCTTTACTCCACCAATTAACTGTTCTACTACCGTTTGTAAATACAACATTGTGTGTATTAAATTCATCTATCTTTCTAATAATATCCTCAAACCCTGGTATTACTGTAACTTCTCCACCTATTAATTCAAAGTCCACACGTTTATCCAAACTGTTATAATGCTTACACAGACGCTCTATGGCCGTTAAATAGGACTCTAAGGGTAACCACGGCTTAGAACCGTCGTGTAGTATTGGAGGACAATATTCGCAATTATAATTACATGAGTTACCCATATTCCATTGGATTCTTATATTATCCATTGGACCTCGAGCATGTGGGCCTCGTACTGAAACGAGTTTAGACATTACAGACCTGTAATGACGGTGAATGATCCTGGTGCTAATGTATGTCCACAACTAACAACACCAGGTGCTATGGCAACAAATTTACCTTCTGCCATTACTGTGCCACTGCCAGTAGCAATAAGACTACTACCTGTTGTATGTGGTGCTTCACCGTGTGTTGCTATTCCATCACCTATTACTGATATAGGCACACCTTCAACAAAGACTGTTGGTGCTCCAGGGCCGATAATTAATCCGCCTCCCGCCATATCAATACCTACTCTACAAGTTGTCATACTATTATTTATGCAGTTTCTACTATTTCAGCATCAACTTCTTTAGCATTGGCTACTAAATTAAGATAGTCTTCTTCAGGCTTTTGCAATGTAGGGCAAATAGTTAGAACTTTATTAAGGGAAAATACAACTTCACTTGAATTTCCTGTATACTGATAAGGTACTGCCGCAACTTCTCCGTCAGTAATTACTATTGTCATAGGATATTCACATGTAACGTTTTTATCTTTTGCAATATAGCCTATCATCCTTGTGATAAGTTCAACTCCGGATGTTAGTTTTATTGTTACTGTTTTGCCAATAAGGCTTTTGATATCATACATAATTTTACTCTGTGTGTTTGTTCTACTATTTATAACTAGTTATCTAATAGTTCTTGAATTTTAGGTATTGCAAATTCCGTTGACCATTCTTGCTGTGCCTGTGGACTAAGATGATGTGTATAATTAGTACCGGGTTCTTCTTGTAATCCTTGTTCTTGCATACGTCTATGATCACCTTGTAATGCAAAGGAAATACCTGGATCTAGTAAATTCTCTTCTGGTACGAAATCCCACAAATAACCATCTATAGTTAATGTAGGTCGATTCTCAGGATCACTATTTGCTAAATTTGTTTGTGTTTGTTTAAATGTAAATGTATTTGGGCAAAATAAAAACTTTACGTTGTTCTGTTGCATCTGGTGTACAGCACTTTGCATCATGTATATTTGCTTATGTGCTTCTAAATCATGATCATACATATTAAGATACCATTTCCTAAATGCATAAAATTGAGATTCTGTAAAGTATTGATCTAACATCCACCAGTTATAACATGCTTCTTCATATGTACAAGATAAATTATTTTCTAAAATACTTACAAGACTTTGGCTAGTAATTACCGGTGTGTCTTTAGGATATTCAGGATGTTGCTTTCTTGTAAAGTTACCCTCAAGGGAACCATCACTTCCTTTTGTTTCTACATCATAGGATAATTGTGATAATCCTTTTTGTATGTCATACTCTTTTCCTGTATTATTCCAACAAATTCTACAGGCTGTAGTCCAATTTACAATTATAAAATCTGCTTTTAGATGTTTTATAGCATAGTCAATTTGCAATCTTATACCAAAATTATCACAAGCAGGTCTGGCAATATTTTGATAATCCCAACCAAAATGTTTGGAAATGTAATACCCGTATTCTGTATCTAAGTTATTAGGGTCTCTTGAACTCCAACTACACCCACATACAACTAGTTTCATTACAAACTTAGGCCTTTAAATGTATCTATAGATACATCTTGCTTTGTTCCGCCTATTACATAACTACTTATTTCTGTTTCTTGTGGTGCTACTTGTACACTACCTCCAGTGATCCATTGCTGGGTCCAAGGCAAAGGGTTAGAACCTGTGTTATATATCTTTTCTTGTCCTACGGCGTGCATTCTTTTACCAGCAATAAATTCTACATACTGACATAATAGTTCTGCATTTAATCCAATAATACTACCATCTTTAAATAAGTATTCCGCCCATGCTTTCTCTTGTTCTACAGCATCTACAAACATCTGTGTACACTCTGCATATGTTTCCTTTTGTATCTTTGCAAAGTCTTTATCATCTTGTGGTAAAAGTTTTAACATTGTCTGCGTACTTGCCAAATGAACATTTTCATCTCTAGCAATAAATTTAATAATCTTTGCATTACCTTCCATTCTTTTAAGTTCAGCAAATGCCCAACTACATGCAAAACTAACGTAAAAACGTACGCCTTCTAATATATTTACACTCATTAAACACATCCAGATTGCTTTTTTATGTTCGTATTCATCATACTTTTTACTACCTATGGCAAGTAAATCGTTCCAATGTATTAATTTATCGTAATTGGCTGTTATACTATCAGCACAATCACATATTTCTTTGATATCCAACATTTCATCAAATACTTTGCTAGGGTTCGGATAAACATTTCTTATAATATGTGTGTAACTTCTACTATGTATTGTTTCACTGAACGCCCAAGTTTCAATCCATGTTTCTAATTCAGGAAGACTCACTATAGGCAGAAAAGCAATATTAGGTGAACGACCCTGTACACTATCCAAAAGAATTTGTCTCTTTAGATTAGATGTAAAAATATGCTGTTCATGGTCTGTTAAATTCTTAAAGTCAGTGGCATCTTTAAGAATATCAACTTCTTCAGGCCTCCAAAAGAATCCTAACTGTTTGTCAGTAAACTTATCAAATTGTTTATATTTAAGTGTATCATATCTCTGCATTACTGGTCCACCACTTGGGTCTAGGAACATTTTTACTTTTGTATGGTCAACTCTATTTTTTGTATCTAAAACTGTCATTATATTTTACAACTCTCGCAATCTTCATCGTCAATCATACCTGCTTCTAATTCAGGTAGATTGTCTTCTTTGTTAATATCTATTTCACCTTGTCCGTCGTATGTGTTATTGTAGTATAACTGTTTGCCACCATATTTATAAAAATTAATGACATCAGTTAGTAGAACGCTCATTGGTACTTTTTCATCTTCAAAGTGTTCTGGATTGTAAGATGTATTTACCGAAATACCCTGATCTATGTACTTCTGTAATACCGCCATAATTTTTAAATATCCTGCAGGAGACTTTTGTTCCCATAGTAAATCATATTTGTTTTTATAATATGGAAATCCAGGCACAACTTGTTTTAATACACCATGCTTACTTTGTTTAATACTGATATAACTTCTTGGTGCCTCTATACCATTTGTACTATTACTAATTTGTGCAGATGTTTCAGCAGGCATTAATGCCATTAATGTGCTATTTCTAATACCATGTTCTTTTAATTCCTTTCGTAATCCTGACCAGTCTAAACGTTCTTTGTGTTTAACTAATTCGTCTACATCTTTTTTATATGTTTGATTAGGTGTAATACCATGACCATATTTAGTTTCCATATTTTTAGGACATGCACCTTTTTCTTTTGCTAGATCGTTACTTGCTTTAATTAAATAATAACTCCATGCTTCTGCCCATTTATCTACTAAGTTTAAGTCTGGTTCTTGATATGTACTATTATTTTTGGCTAACCAATATGCAAAATTAATAATACCTATACCTAAAGGACGTCTATTCATAGTACTTAATTCTGCCGCTACAACAGGATACTCTTGATAGTCTAATAGTTCATCTAATGCTCTTACACTTAGATCACATACCTTTTCAAGATCTGTTGTGTCTTTTAGTACACCCCAATTGATTGCACTTAAAGTACATAGACTAATTTCACCGTCAGGGTCATTTATATCATTTAATGGTTTTGTTGGTAAATCAATTTCGCAACATAAATTACTTTGTTTTATAGGGGCAACATCTTCCATAAATGCACCATGTGTATTAGCATGATCAACGTTCATCAAGTAAATTCTACCTGTGTCTTTACGTTCTGTCATAAATGCAGTAAATAATTCTTGTGCAGGTATAGACTTTTTCTTTATACTTGTCATACGTTCTGCTTTCTCATAAAGTTCTTGAAATTTGTCCTGATCATTAAAAAAGGAATCATATAGTTCTGGAACTTCGTGAGGACTAAACAATGTAATATTTCCTCCAGTTAAAAGCCTTTCATACATTAGTTTATTAAACTGTACGCCATAGTCCATATGACGTACTCTGTTGTCCTCTGTACCCTTGTTATTCTTAAGTACTAATAAGTCCTCAATTTCTAAATGCCAAATAGGATAGTATAGTGTGGCCGCTCCGCCTCTTACGCCACCTTGACTACAACTTTTTACAGCACTTTGAAATAGTTTGTAGAAGGGGATAACACCCGTGTGAGTTGCATCTCCACTCCTAATCTTAGAACCTACTGCTCTAATACTTCCGCCACCTATACCGATACCTGCTTTTTGACTTACATACTTAACTACAGCACTAGACGTTGCATTAATACTATCTAAACTATCACCGGTTTCTATAAGTACACAACTACTAAACTGTCTTTGTGGGGTACGAACACCTGCCATAACTGGTGTAGGCAAAGAAATTTTAAAAGTACTAATACAATCGTAGTATGACTTGATATACGACATTCTACTTTCTGCAGGATACTTTGCAAACAATGTTGCCGCAATCATCATATATGCAACTTGTGGAGTTTCAAAAATTTGTCCTGTTGATCTATTTTGTACCAGATACTTGCCACGGAATTGTTCCATAGCCGCATAAGTTAAAACTTCGTCTCTTTCATGTTTAATATGAGAATTAAGTTCGTCTATTTCCGCTTTAGTAAAAAGTTCTGTAAATTGAGAGTCATAAAAACCTGCATCTATATTTTCTTGTATGATATCACAGAGGCAAGGAGGTTCAAATGTATTGTATACTTGCTTACGCAAATGATAGTTAATAAGTCGTCCAGCAACATATTGGTAATTAGGAGAATCTTCGCTTATTAAATCTGCGGCACTCTTAATTAGAGTTTCTTGAATGTCTTCTGTTGCTATTGAATCGAAAAATTGTATTTTAGAATTAATTTCTACTTCACTTGCACTTACACCTGCGATACCTTCACAAGCATACATAACAACTTTGTGTAATTTTTCTACGTTAAGATCTTCTAGTGTGCCGTCTCTCTTCTTTACCTGCATGTGTATCTGTGTCCTTAAAAACTATTTTTCCAACAAACATATTTATCCTTATTTTATTGTAACATAAAACATTATAAAATCAAGATATAATTTGTTCTTTTTGTATATTATGTATTTGGAATACTGTAGCATTCTCTTGGACAAAGTCCCAAGTATCTACTTTATTAGGCAAAAAATTATAAACTAAATTATTATGTAATATTACTAATCCAGAATTGCCTGTTATGTTATTACTTATCACTGGATAAATTATTTCATCATTATTTAAGAAACCTTTATAAACCAATGTAGAAGCCAATACTAACGTGATTCCACTTTGGCAAAAATATCCTTCATTTACAATTTCGAATGGAGTTGGCCAACTACTAGGAGTATAATAATCTAAGTATCTTGATTTGACATCTATACTAGAGAAATCCTCCAAGACTTCCTCAATGTTAGAGTGATTTTTATTTCTTAAATCTCTCCAAGTCGACAGTCTTTGCTCCGGTGTTTGTATATTGACAAACATCAATTAATTATGAGGACCAACGACTTATTAAATACTTCATGGTAAGTTGTTTACCAGTTGTATTAACAGCCGAAATTTCTATATCAGTTCCGTTTCTCACAGATGTAAATTGTACATCTCCGCTTAATATATGAGCAACATCAGTAGCCATATCTTGCATAAGTACTTCTGATGCAGTAGGATTAGATTGTGTGTTTCCAAACGAGTTTAAAAGCATTTGTCCTACTCTTCTATAGTTTCCATCTGTTGTTCCATCATATACACATGTATAATTAAGTATAAAACTGTCATAACTTGAGGAATCAATTGTAACTGCTAATTGTGAGGAACCACTATTTGAAATAGTAGCAGAGTTCAAAGAATCAAATGTAGTAATTTTACTACCGCCGCCTGCTGTTTCGGAGGTTAATAATTGAATATTTGTTTCTAAGTTTAGAAGTCCTTTAATATCAGGATTTGCTGTTGCAAAGTATAGTCCGTTTACAATATAATTAAAGTTTTGTGCTTCTTCCCTAGTTTTAAATTTAATAAATTGCTGATCATCAGTATCAGTTAAATCTAAATTGTAAGTTCCTAAGTTGTTAATAGATGTTGAACTAAATTTATCGTTTACTAAAACACTTGTAAATAAATCTATATCCTTACTATCAAGTATATTATTAAACCATCTTTCTAATTTTGCTTTTACAGTATTATTTGTTCTAGTTTTAGCACCTCTTGTTAAACCTAATGTATTAAGTGTGCCAGTAGAATCTTCATGTAATGTAAATTCAACACCAGGTCCATTTGCTGATCCAACTGAATCATTAGATGCTTTTGTACTAATATAAATTTTGTTAGTAAATCCAGGTATTAATGCAATGTTAGGAAATTCTGAACTATTTTGTACTGTTGCTATTGCTTCTGTAATAGAAGTATTTCCTGATAAATTTAAACTTAAAACTGGAGTATGATGTATTTTTGTTATGCCACTTAGTACTGTATCAGCAGTTCCAGAAACATTTGCAGTAACCGGATTAGTAGAAGCAATAAAATATGTACTTTCTGAAACACCATTTAATACTGTTTTTTCTGCATTACTAACTTGTGAAGCAGACGTTGATGCCTTTAGTTCTACATTAGAACCAATTGGTAATCCATGAGATTCACTAATAATCTGTACGTTAGCACCATTACTAGTAGAACCATAATTAATATAATCTAGGCCTGCAACAACTGGATTACTTACAGTACCATCTACAACTGTAAATCCTGTTGAAGAAACAGACGTAACTTGATATGTTGCGTTACTGAATTGGGAAACATTAGCACCTATAAATTTTACATAGTCACCATTAGTAACACCTGCTACATCTCCTGTCAATGTAACAACATTACTTGATGCCGCTGAAGCAGTAACTGGTCTAGCAGTATACCAAACATTACCGGTTGGTAATGATACTTCCATAGTATTTGTTTGTACATTAGTTACAGGTAAAGTTTTACCATGTATCCAACTAGGACCAAAGTCTGCATTACTGGAATCAGTTGTTGCTTTTTCAACAAAAATGTAATCGTTTGTAGAAGCATTACTATATAATGCACTTGTACCAGTTGATATAGTTACCGTTGAACCACTTGCTGATAAGGCGACTGGCGAAATACTTTTATTAGAATTATTACTTACTAATAAATTTCCTAATGTTAAATTTGTAGGATTAGATATAGTGGTACCGTCTTCGTAAATTGCTAAATGTTTAAATTCTAATCCTATAAGTCCTGTTCCAGTTGTTTCATTTACTCTTACTAAGGAATTAGATATTTGTCTATATTCAGGTATACTTTCTTGTGCATTAAAACTTTGAGTACTTGTTCCTGCAAATACTGTAGTTGTATTAGATATAGATTGCTTAACAGCAGAATTACCGTAATATGTGACTGATATTTCATCTGTCGATAAAGGTGCAACTCTATATGCTAATGTATGAGTATTAGAGCCTAATGTAGAAGTACTTAAACTATAATCTGTATCAGCAGATGGTAAAGCACTGGTATTATCACCAGTTAATTTTACTGTATTTTTTAGTACCGTAACATCTGTAGACTTAAAGTTTTCATTTGTTAAAATATTTTTAATATTATTTGGTGTAAATGTAATTAATTTACTAGTCGTTAATGTTTGTGCTGAAGATAAAACTACATCTAATTGGCTTGCATTGCTACCATTTGCTGATGTACTAACAACAGAAACTGTTCCAGTTACGTCATCACCTGACAATACATCACCAGTACTTATAAATGTGTTACTAGATCCTACTGTAACTGTTGTACTATTTGTTACATTTGTAACTGGAAAAGCAGTAGGACTATTGTAAATATTTGGATTAAATACTGTTTGACCACTTCCACTAAATGTTTCTGTAGTAATACCCCAAGAACTTGAGGTGGTAACACCATCATAAGTTCCTATAGGAAATCTTTTATGTGGTACAGTAAAATGTATAATTCTTGTATTAGATATACTTACAGAATGTGCTAATGCACTTGTGGTAGTTTCTGCTACACTAATATTAGATGTAGAACTAAGTTCACCACCGATATATAATTGTTTGCTATCAGTTGCAAAACCAAATTCTCCAGACCTTAACGGTTGAGGTAGATCTTGTTTCAAACCTCTACGTTGCTGAATCCTAGAAATTATTACATTATCGTTTGTTGTTACTGTTGCCATACTATTAAGTCTCCTAACTTACTAGTATTTATCATCTTTTACTAATGTTTGTTATAATAGTCTGCAAGTCTATCAGACCATTTATCACAGTATGTGTCGAACTCTCCGTCTTTAATTGTATATTCTTTAAACTTACTATCACGATCAACCATTAAGATTACAACTTTTCGTATATTTGTTCCCATCATTTCATTATGAGCCAATGCATAAGCACAACCTTGCATAAAGTAGTCTTCAATCCACTCACGTTTTTTGATCTTTTTTGCAGTTTTGAAATCTATAATTGCTTCTTCACCTTCATACATACCGATTGCATCTGATGTTCCTGCATAAAGTCCTTCTGCAATTAATCCAACTTCTACACCCCATAATTCATCTACTTTAGCAAGTCCATTGTTAATCATTTCTTCTGTCATGGACTTAGCCATAATGCTTATAAAGTTATTACCTTTAATTTCGTATTCTTCATTCAGTATGAATTTTTCTAAGGCATTATGTACTTTAGTACCTAGACCTGCACTTTCTCTGCTGATACGATTTGCTTCTTCATCACCTACCCTCTTACGCCAGGCTATAAGGGCAGTTTTATCTCCGGTATCTGAAAGGACTGTGGTTACACTAGGAACAGGTTTACCTGAATCACCAACGTATTGTCTTTGTCCGTTTTTTTGAGTCTCTCTTCGTAAGGTTGGGTAGTCGTATTTGTTCTTTAACATTAAATTTAAAAATTATTTTATATACTATGTACTTACCAGGATATGTTCCAGGTTATAGTATTATTTGAGCTAGAATTAGTTAAAATGGATACCCCGTAACCTAAGTTTACAAAATATTCTTTAACATAATTTATTTGATCTAATTTTGTTGGATTTGTTGTAATAGAGTTATGTACATTGTAATATACATTACTATCAGTCATTGTTGTTCCAGATGTAATATTTGCATAAAGTACACCAGCATCAACATTTGCAAGGACAACATTTTCTATTGCTCTAATTTCGCCATGAATAACACTATTGTTTCTAGTATTAGTTCTTGCTTGTGTGGCATTTACAAAAATATTAGCCATTATAACTCCGCTTTAATATCACTTAATGCCTGGTCACCTGCCATAGCACTTACATCTACTTCTTCTTCATCTTCTGAATCGTTTTTATCTAAATCAGCAAGTTCATCTTTAGGTATAATTTTTTCTGAATCTTGACTACTTGCATATCCTGACTTTTCTACTGCTTGGATGATTTCTTCTATCGAAGCAACAAAGCCTTGATCTTTTAGTTTATTTTGGAATTTTTCTGTAGATATCTTTTTAATGTCTTTAGACATTGCCATAGCCATAAGATCTTGTACTGCTAATAGTAATTCGTTTTCGTAAGATTCTTGTACGTTTACTACCTCAGTAATAAGCATTGCTTATACCTCTACTGGTGCTCTACCTAGTGGCTCTTCTTCAGGACCCGCCGCCGCTGGTTCGTTCATATCCATTTCAGGCTCTAATGCTAAATCGTCTATTGAGTCGCCACCTAAGTCACTATCAATGTCTCCTAAATCACTAGTATCACCTAGTCCAGTCATGTCCGCTCCTGTTCCAGTAATGCCACCAACTAATTGGTTAACACCTTCTTTAGCCGCCTTGGCACTTTCTAGTGCTGAACTTAAAACTTGCTCTGCTGAATCTTTAAATTGTGCGGCCGAATCTGCACCAAACTCATGTATCATTTGGTCTGCAATAGCAGGAATATCTTCGTTTACCATTCTGCCTAGTCTTTCAACATGATCCTGAATATCATCTGCTAATGCTCTAACAGCCATAACAACTTCTGCTTCTTCTACAGTAGTTCCTTCAATTTCTTCTGATAACATATCATCAATAATGTCATCAAACATACTTTCGTTTTTCTTTTCTGTTTTATCAAGCATATCTTTAACTTCGTCTGCTGACATGTTTATCTTTTTACCAATCTCTTCGTCGCTCATGCCTTTGCCTCTTAGACTATGTCCATATTTTGTTGCTTCGTTTGTATTATGTTGTGCAACTTTGGCTCCAAAGAACTTAATTCCATTTGTTAAAGCATCTTCTTCTAAGCCGTTGAGGAAGCCAACAATTGAATCTCTGCTTTTACCTGATGCTGTAGAAAACAATCCAAGTTTTTCTTCTATAGCATCTATACTTGAAGGGTCTGTAAGTTCAACACCTACTTCTTTTGCTAGTTCACTTAGTAGATATTCATTTAAATCTGTATTTGGCCCTTCTGTAGCAATTTCTTCTAATGATTCACTTTTAGAACCACATGTTGATTCGTAGTAGTCTTTAGCCGCTTTAATTACTATAGGTAATATAACACCATCTTCGTGTGAGTATCTAGAGTCTTGTCTAAATCTATTCATACATTCTGAACTTGCTTCTTCAACAGTATATCCACCGTCCATTAAATTTTGTACTTCTGCAACTAAGTTTGCTTTCATTTCCAAAAATGCAGGTGACTCAGCATAATAGCCTTCTGCTAACATAGTGTCTATGACATCTTTAATGCCTAGATACTTTGCATATTCAGGTTCTAATTGAAATTGCTTTGATGTATTTTTTAGTTTAATAATTGCATTTTGAGACATTTCTCTAATAGTTTCTAACTTTTCTTTCTTTGGAAAAGAAGTTTTGATAGTCATATTAAATTGCTCTTTTAACAACTTATTAATATTATTAATTTTTGTTTTTCCGTTTGGATTAAAATCTCTTATAAACATTGTTTCTTCCTAAGTATATGTTCGCTGTTCGCTATACTCTTATTTATCAATTTGATGATATTTTTTTAATAGTATGCAAGGTACCTTTTGGCTTCCTTAATCATCCCTAAACTTTCTTGCATCCTTACACCAGCAGTGAACACCTTTGAGGCATCTTTACTAGTTCTTATTGTGTGTTTATAAAATATAATGTCGTTGGTATGTTTATGGTACATATTAACATGACGGCATATTTGAGAAACTCCTCTTTCGCCTTCTTTATTAAGTGTATCACAGAAGTTGTTAGCAGTTCTACTAAAGGGGATATCTTTAACCAGTACTTCTTTGTTAATATAATTAAGTATATCAAAGCCTTGTTGTGTCTTTTTTACAACAAATACACCCTTTTTTGCAACATTAGATGCTAAAGTATCTAACTTCTTAGCAATATACTTTGGGTTATAGTTTCCTTTTTTGCGGATATGTCTTGTAGCCAATGTCTGCACCTTTCCTTATTTTTTGCAAAACGTCTTTTTTAAAAAGTTCTTCTGCAACATATTGTTCTTGCTCGTCTAAAGTATTTACTCCTGTAAAGCCTTGTAGATCAACTTTATTGAATATTCTTGACTCAGTACTACTTATTAAACTAAGGTATTCGTTTTTTCCTTTAACTGCTTTCATTATCCGCCGGCGTGCATTGCCGCCATATGTTTTTTGTACTTTTTAGTACCTTTTTTGTGTGGTGACTTGCCTTCTTCTAATTCTGAGGTATCTAATTGAGACAGTATATCATCTATTACACTACTGCTATCTATAACATTTAACACACCGCCACTTGCAAAGTCGCCCATACGTTGTCCACCATGAACGTCATCTGGATCTACACAATCTTCTACATCTAATCTTTCTAATTCAGAATATATTGCATACTCTAAATCTTCTTTGTTCTTGAATTGATGTTCTTCACCACGAAATTCGTCTACTAATTTATCAACACAGCCCATAGCAATAATGCTTCTTTCTTCGCCTTCGTATATACCTTTGCCTATTTTGATTTTGCCACTTTTCTTTTCTATAGGGCCTTTCCTTTTAATAATTTTTTTAGTCATAGGCTGAGCAACTGTGGCTATAGCACCTGCTGATGTTGTTTCTGTAATTATATCTCTTATTAGCATAATACTATTTATCATTCAATAGAGATCTTTTTAGATCCTCTGCAATTTGTTTTGCCATACTTGCATGTGCTTTTCTACCTGCATGAGCACAATCTCTACCAAAATCCATTGGCATGTTTAATCTTAATCGTTCATTTATAAAGTAATAACTAGAATAAACAAGGCAGGGTATATTTAATTGATTGGCAATCTTGTGTATTGTGTTTAAAGAATTAAGATCTCTATCAAAGCAATTTTCTGTATTTAGTAACATATTTTGTAATACTTCTTTATGACAATTCTTAAATTGTCTAGAAATCTTAGGAGCATTATCCATATCTTCTGTTGAGAAGTGTTTAAGTCCATCCATCCATTCTAATTGACCTATCCCAGTGCCTTGTACAGAATTTGGTGAAAGTTTACCTTCTTGCCAATTATAAAAAAAAGATGATCTTATAGAAGGTGGCAACATTACAACTATTGCTTTACAATTTCTTACTTCTGATTTAAAGAATAGATTCATATATAAATTATAAAAATCTATTCCTACTGCTGGTATTCCTATATTCGCTGATCTCATATTCATTTCTTTACTTACAAGTTCAGGCCATATTTCGTCATGGTCCATAGCAGTTCCAAATGTATGACTGCAACCTATATATGCAATACATTCTGTATCAGAAAACTCTTCACATCTAAACCCATAATGGTTAAGATAATATCTAACGTTATCATTATTATCAAAATCTTCGTCTATATAATTATTATGTATTAGGATTTTTCTATTTAAAGAAGTTTTACATACGTCATTGAGAGTGTCAAAATTGTCTGTGACATGTTGGTTTGTACATGTGGTATAATTAGATCTTTGATTTTTAACTAACCATTCAGGACAAATAACATCACCAAAGTATTGCTCATACATAGCAATACGAATCTTATGTAAATCTAATTTGCTGGAATCGTTAGATTGCTGAGCATGTGCATAGGCTACTTTATCACTATCAGTAAGTGTATCATAATAATTATATTTGTAGAACATATCATAAAGCATACTTATATTTAACTATAATACTATATGATTTAGAATTTTTTTGATTTTAAATTACGCTCTATTTTCTCATCTAATATATCTTTTAAGAACTCATCTAGACTTTCTAATGGTGTTGCTCTATCACCTTCTTTATATTTCTGTATTAATAAGTTTTTCAGTTTATAAAGTTCTTTTACTAAATCCGGTATGTTTTCCCTTATAAGATAAAGAGATTCGTCTATTTTTTCTTTTATTTTGTAATACTCAATAACGTCTGGGTCTCGTTTATCATTATAACCTGAATTATTTGGAGAATTTTTTTCGATTTCTGTTTTCAATTTCATTCTGGGAATTCTTAATTTTTCAATCCTATTTGCATGAGATCTAATGAGGTCTCCTATTCTTGCGAATTCAAATAAAGGACTTCCTAGCCTCATTTCAAGTCTAGAGAATTGCGGTCCCTGGTATATATCAGATACACTTAGAGGTTGATTTGGATCAGTAAAGTTAAGTTCTGTTTGATCTGGATGTGGTTTAACTTTGTGAAGTTCTTTAGGAACTGTCACGTGCTTATGTTCACCGTATCCTATTTTATCTGCCATTAATAGTATAGACTTTCTTCCTGCACTATATTTGTAATAATCAGGTGATTGTTTTTTTGACCAATCAAATCGTAAACCCCCTAATATAAATTCTTCTGCGTCGTCTTTAATAAAAAGTCTAAGTACATCTATTAAATTCATTTTAGGATTAGTTTTAAAATTCCATTGATCATATTTATAATTAGTAGAACCGGTCGTAATAAAACTTAAATTTTCTTCCGAACTAATATCTTTGTATAGTTCGTCTGCTTCTTCTATTTCTGTATTACTTCTTAGTTCTTGATAATAATCAATAATATCTTCTAATGTAGCATCAACTTCTACAACATTTATTTTATCCATTTCTAAATTATGTGCCGCATCGTATCTATGATGTCCGTTGACAAGATACCCATTTTTATCAACTACTAATGGCTTGTACTTATTATTTAATATAAGTACTTCTGATGAGCTGACAAGTCCTTTGACTCTTTGACTTTGTACTGGTTTAATTTCATCTAAATCCATTTCTTTAATTGTATAATCAAAATCAGACTTTGCTAAATGCTTTATATTAACTTGTGGTAATTCTTTTCTATCGTAATGTTTGTCGAACACTTTACGCTCAGGCATTAATTCTTCATAAATACCACCACCAAATTTAAAGTGTGTTTTTTTCTTTTTCTTTTTCTTTTTACGACTTGGCATTGTTCCTAAACCATAAAATCCTGCTGGAGCACTAGGCGTGGAATCAGCGGAGCCAGTGTCACCACTGCCTGCAGACCCGCTGTCTCCACTTGAAATTGCTGAACCACCATCTCCGCCTGAACTTGCACCTGCACCGGCTCCTGCTCCTGCACCGCCGCCG
>Ga0213861_10001055_pt1 | contig 24536 bp, 15 predicted proteins | sample PICome_4_FD_160110 | JGI IMG/M metagenome (GOLD analysis project Ga0213861, IMG submission 160110) | Coastal seawater microbial communities near Pivers Island, North Carolina, United States - PICO131 | ecosystem: Environmental > Aquatic > Marine > Coastal | place: USA: North Carolina... | reverse complement strand
TAAGAAAAAAATTATTTCAATCTTTAAAAAGCCGATAAAAATGTATTTACAAAAACAATCAGAACCCTTAGTAGCTTATAATAACCAAGATAAAAGTTTAATACAGCTATGAAATATTTAATATTGTTACCGATCATATTTTATAGCTTCGTAAATAATTCAGACAGAGTTGATTTAAAAGTTACTGTAACAAATTTGAATACATTAAAAGGGAATATTCAAATAGGGCTTTATAACAATCCGAATTCTTTTCCTGAAAAGACTAAGGAGTTTAAAGCCTATTCTAAAGCAGTTACTAATAATACAATGACTATTGTGTTAAAAGATTTAATTAAAGATGATTATGCAATTGCTTTATATCACGATATCAATTCAGATGGAAAATGTAATCTAAATTTTTTGGGGATTCCAATTGAACCATATGGGTTTTCAAAAAATTTTAAACCTGTACTCTCTAAACCATCTTTTAATGATTGTAAAATCGAATTAGATAAAAACATGACAATAGTGATTAAATTGATTGATTAACAATAAAATACTGAAGCTAATAATGTATAAAAATAATAGCCTAGATAATAGTAAAATTATAGGTTGTAGCACGCTTCAACTTTCTTTTAATTTGGCTGTGAAGTGGTACGCATTCGGTTATTATTCTAATATTCAACGTTGGCTATCATTGTATAGCGACTCCATACAAATGAACATAAGTTAAAAAATAAATCTCATGACACAAGATGAACAAATTGAAATTCCACTAAGTAAAAATAAAATGTTTAAGACACTTTTAGGTGCACTCGTATTTGTTGGAATTGGAATCTGGTTTTTAATCAATCCAAACTTTGGAAACCCGACATTAATTTCTATAATCGGACTTGCTTCAATTTTATTTTTTGGACTTGGAGGAGTAATAATACTTCGTAAATTTTCAGATAAGAATCCAGGACTTATAATTAGCAGACAAGGTATAACTGACAATTCAAGTGGTGTATCAGCAGGTTTAATTACTTGGAAGGATATTCAAGAAATAAAAATTTCAAAAATTATGAGCGAAAAGTTTATAATTTTAGTGGTACGAAATCCCCAATATTATCTAGACAAAGTGACAAATCCACTTAAACGAAATACTATAAAAATAAACTGTAAAATTTATGGTTCACCAATTAGTATTTCAGCAAACGCATTGCAGACAAATTTTAATGAACTCCATACAATATTAGTTAAAAAGATGAATGATTATAAATCGTGAAAGAAGATCTAACAGCCAATAAAGGGTATTCCTTGTTGAGAGAATTTTTTTATATTTCTTCTGCTACTGATTTAGCCGACAAAGCTGCTGCATGTACAGAAACCCAATCTTCTCCATCTGTGTATGCTCCTCCTGAAAAATATACTTTGTTATTAACTGATTTTCCTAACTCTCTCACTAATTTCCAGTCTACATCATCAGCAATATACCCAGACTTAATAAAAGGTTCGTTATTCCAATCTTGTACAATATGATTTACATAATTTGGGCTTGCTTGATAAGAAAAAATACCGTCTAGTTCGGCCAATATAAAGTTCTTTAAATCGTTTCCTTTTCGTGAAATATAATCTTGAGCAGGTTTTCCTACCACAAATAAACCAAGAATATTTTTAGTTGAATTTTGTCCAAATGTAGCGTCATAGTATAGTTTTTCTCCATCAGAAGGGGGGGTTATCTTAAACTCCTTTCCATCTCCGTAAAAATCAGTTGAAAATTCAAAAAACGCTTTAAAACCCTCCCAAATTTTTACACTATTTATGGCGTTAATTTTTGCTTGAGGAAGATTTGGCGAGAATGTTATGTCACCATCTTTTAAAATTTGTACAGGAACAGATACAATCACCTTGTCAGCGGTTTTTTGTCCATTTTGTGTATTTACAATTACTTTGTCTCCAGAATAGTCAATAGACTCTACAATTGTGTTATATGTTATCTTGTTTGAAATTGAAGGCAAAACGTATTGTTCATAAAAATTGAACCAAGAACCATTTAAAAATTTATAGTCTGGTGCATCTACAAAGGTTTGGACATTTAGAGTAACAGATGTGTCATTTACAATTTGATCAAAAATGTCCAAATTGGTTTCTATCCATTCTGCTCCAAGAGGAATAGGGAAATCTGCAAAATCAGTATTTATGCGTATTCTTCCACCGTGTTGTGAAGAGGCTTCTAAAATTTGAAAATCAATACCTCTTTGGTTTAGTAAATAACCTGCTGAAAGTCCTCCCACACCAGCACCAATAATAACTACTTTCCCATTTGAATCTAAAGAATTTTCGACGTCATCAGCTTTTTTACAAGATAGCAGCGTAGAAACAAATGGTAAACCTATACCTAAAATTCTACACATTTCAATAAATTCATTTCTTGTCATATACCCCTGTCATTTAAATACCTACGGTTCTCAATCTAACCTTGTTCTGATATTTCTTTTAGTTTTTCAATTAAACTATCTTTAGTGTAAATGTTCATGTAAATAGTTTCGTTTGTGCTTTGAATTGATTCGGTTCTGACTTGTATTGTGTTTTTATCTTATTCATTAATAAAAACCAAATCAACGATTTGGTAATGTTGGTAAGTAACACTGAACTTTGGTAAACCACCGAACGCCCCGCCTATTTGTAATATACCGTGCTAGTAAAGTTTATCGAATTCTATCATATTCCATGTAAGTGGCTGTTTGTTTTGTAGTTTTCTCTCCAAGGAGTTTTTTTACAATGTGAAATGACAAGTCAATTCCTGCTGAAATTCCTCCAGAAGTGTAAATTTTTCCTGCATTAACAAATCGCAGTTGCTGTTGAGGCATACCAGTTTGTACGATTTCTTTCATGTGCTCATAAACTTCATGGTGCGTACAATATGGTTTATCATCAAGCAGCCCTAATAAACCTAAAAGTCTAGCACCGGAACATATATTTATAGTTAATTCAGTTTTTTGATGAACTGCGTCAATCCAATCTAGAACCTTTTTATTCTGCATTAGCTTTCTGGTTCCTGAACCTCCTGCAATTATTAAAATATCTATTCTTGGGCAATTATTGAAGTCATATTTTGGGTTCAAAGATAATCCATTAACCGCACTAATAGGGGTGGACTTTTCTGCAACCGTGAATACATTAAATGGTTCAAGGTTATTTAGTTCAGAAGTGACTGAGAAAACTTCAAATGGTCCTGCAAAGTCCAAAACTTCTGCATTGTCAAAAATCAAGATTCCAATATTTCTTTTTTTATTCATTGTCTTATATCTATACTTTCCATTAGGTGTGCTTAAATCTGCTATGTTTAGCTTCTATTCAACAATACTTCCTAAACTAGCACATTGTTGAACTTTTTGTTTTGTAAAAATCATCTAAATGGTTTTTAATTTTCTAATTTTTTGATCGTTCCGGCTATAAAGCGTAGTGGGTGCCAACGAGAAATATCGTTTGATGACGTATATAGCTATGTTGCAGTTCTTAATTTAATTTGTTCCTCATAAAATTATAAAATTGCTATAAAAGGGAAATCAAATATTGATGTATTTTGGTAACACACAAACCGTACTATGGTTTTAACCAATAAAGAAATCGATCTATTATTAAAACAATTCCCTATTCTGATTATTTAGGATATAAAGCAAAAAACACCCAAATATAAATATTGACAATAACAGATGGCAACTAAAAAATTGTATTTCTAGAAATGGTGAAGTTATTTCCCTGAATGTTTGACACTTTATTAGCAGAATGTTAGTCCAATTTTACTTGACAGTGCATCCAAATTTAGATCATCATTTTCCCAAAAAAAACGGAAGTCAAATACTAAATGATGAAAATTTAGAGAATAAAACTCTAAAAACTCATTTAGAGTGTTTTAGGGTTAAAAAAGTGGAGTCGGCGGGATTCGAACCCGCGTCCAAACAAGCGATCAAAAAGCTTTCTACAAGTTTAGTTTTCGATTAATTTTCGAGTGTATACTGACCGAAAACAGTCTATATACACCTTAGCATCTTTATTGAAAAACACAAACGATGCCCTCGTGTTTCGATGTTGACATTTATGGTGCCTCAATATAGATCGCCGTCAACAAGGGCTATCCAGAGACATCCAGCTTTCCGGCCTTGCCGGAACTTGGCATTAACGTACTATAATTCTGTTAATTATGCAGCTAGAGCGTAGTTATTTTCGCCATTTAAAAATGTGAAAAATGAGATTTACGAGCTATAATTCAGCGCTCGACTTGCTTACATTTTCATGCGTCCTGCTGTCAAAACCAGTCGACCCCATGAGTTTCAATGAACTTAGGGTGCAAATTTACAATTATTGCGCCAAAGATGATTTAGAAAGGTACTTTATATTATTCATCTTATATTTCTGACATCAACACAAAGCTTTTTAATAAGAACCTTGTTAGGTATTACTTATAATTTGGGTGTATAAAAGTTTTTAGAATTACGAAAATTTTGGGGTTTTTTTCACCTCGAAATAGTATCGCAAATAAATGTGTTCATACCTCATAATAAATAATATATTTGCATCGCTTAAACAAAGCTATGAAATCCATCAAAAATATTGCCATCATTGCCCACGTTGATCATGGGAAAACAACTCTAGTAGATAAAATTTTGCATCATTGTAATCTTTTCAGATCCAATGAGAGTACTGGAGATTTAATTCTAGATAATAACGATTTGGAGCGGGAACGAGGAATTACGATTCTTTCTAAAAACGTTTCAGTGATTTATAAAGATGTAAAAATTAACATCATCGACACCCCTGGTCACGCTGATTTTGGAGGTGAAGTAGAGCGTGTCCTTAATATGGCTGATGGTGTTTTACTTTTAGTTGACGCTTTTGAAGGACCGATGCCACAAACACGATTTGTTTTAAAGAAGGCATTGGATTTAAAACTGAAACCTATAGTAGTTATCAATAAAGTTGATAAAGAAAACTGTACCCCAGAAGAGGTGCATGAGTCAGTATTTGATTTGATGTTCGAATTGGGTGCGGAAGAATGGCAACTGGATTTTCCTGCTGTTTACGGATCTGCAAAGAATAATTGGATGTCTGAAGACTGGAAAAATCCTTCAGATTCTATTGAGCCTCTTTTGGATATGGTTCTTGAATACGTTCCAAGTCCTGAAATCAAAGAAGGAAATACGCAGATGTTGATTACCTCATTAGACTTTTCTTCTTTTACAGGGAGAATTGCCATCGGGAGATTGCAGCGTGGCCATTTGGAAGCTTCAATGAAAGTAAATCTTATAAAAAGAGATGGATCAAAAATAGTTTCCAAAATAAAAGAACTTCACTTGTTTGATGGTTTAGGACGAAAAAAAGTAGAACGTGTGGATGCAGGTGATCTGTGTGCAGTAATTGGTTTAGATGGATTTGAAATTGGGGATACCGTTGCGGATTTTGATGCTCCAGAAGCTCTGCCTACTATTGCTATAGATGAGCCTACTATGAGTATGTTGTTTACAATAAATGATTCTCCTTTCTATGGGAAAGAAGGCAAGTTTGTAACTTCTCGTCACATCAGAGAACGCTTAGAGCTCGAGTTAGAAAAAAATCTTGCAATGCGTCTTGAAAAGACCGACAGTGCTGATAAGTTTATTGTTTACGGAAGAGGAGTTCTCCATCTTTCTGTTTTAATTGAAACAATGCGTCGAGAAGGGTATGAATTGCAGATTGGACAACCACAGGTTATCATAAAAGAGATTGACGGTAAAAAAATGGAACCTATTGAAGAGTTGACCATTGATCTTCCAGAAGAAGTTTCTGGTAGAGCTATCGAGATGGTTACCCAACGAAAGGGAGAAATGCTCAGTATGAATCCCAAAGGGACAAGAATGGTTTGTGAATTTAGTATTCCTTCTAGAGGGATTATAGGATTACGAAATCAGTTGCTTACGGCTACTGCAGGAGAAGCAATTATGAATCATCGTTTTAAAGAATACAGTGCACACAGAGGTGAAATTGCTGGCCGAATTAATGGTTCAATGATTTCCATGGAAAAAGGTTCAGCAATTCCTTATTCACTCGATAAACTCCAAGAGAGAGGAAAGTTTTTTGTTGCTCCTAATGAAGAAATTTATACAGGACAAGTTATTGGTGAAAATTCAAGACAAGACGATTTAGTCGTTAATATAACCAAAACGAAAAAATTATCGAATGTCCGAGCATCTGGTACTGATGATAAAGTAAAATTGGCACCACCGATTAAATTTTCTTTAGAAGAAGCTCTTGAATATATTCAAAAGGATGAATATGTAGAGGTTACGCCTAATTCACTTCGATTAAGAAAGGTTTTCTTAGACGAAAATGAAAGAAAACGTCAGAAGTCTTAAGTCTATTTTTTAGCAATCACTTCTTGAAGTCTGCCTTCGCTGCACTGAAAAATTTTACCAGGAAATTTTAAAATCATGTTGTAGTCATGCGTAGCCATAATGATGCTGATCCCCCCTTTGTGTAATTCTTTAAAAAGAAGCATAATCTCTTGGCTTGTTTCAGGATCAAGATTTCCAGTGGGTTCATCTGCGATTATAAGTTCGGGATGATTCAGCAAAGATCGTGCAATAGCGATTCGCTGTTGTTCTCCGCCAGAAAGCTCAAAAGGAAACTTATTCAGGTCTGAAGCTACATTTACCATTTGGAGAACCTCATTAACTCTGTTTTTAATTTTTACTTTATCCTTCCAACCTGTAGCTCTAAGAACAAAAGCGAGGTTTTCAAATACTGTCCTGTCTGGAAGTAGTTTAAAATCCTGAAAAACAACACCCAATTTTCTTCTAAGTGAAGGGATCTCTCGTTCCTCTAACTTTTCTAGAGCATAGCCAACAATACTGCCTGTGCCATTATTAAGGGAGAGGTCTCCATAAAGCACTTTAAGGAGGCTACTTTTTCCAGCACCCGTTTTTCCAATTAAAAAGACAAAATCTCCTGAAGCGACTTCAAAATTGACATTGGATAACACAACTTTATTCTCATTGGTTATACTTGCATTTTGAAGATAAACCACATTGTTTTGCATGTTAAATTTGATTTGAGTTAAAGGTATGTTTTTTGGAGAATACCTTAATAATTTGTTGATAAATTTATACGTTTAGCTAAACTTTATCGTTATTAAAACATGACGAAAGAAGTACCTTTAATCCAATGATTTTTTCCTCAAAAACGAAACTGATGCAATGTATGCTGGGTATTTTATTACCCATGATGGTATCAGGCCAGCTTTATCATTCTCAGGGATCATCAGAACTCGCATTTCGTTTCTTCGGGTTGGAGTATTATCCAGCATCCTGGCAGGCAAGTGTTTTTGCAGATGATCAATACAGCGGATTTTATAAGGAACAGGAAAATCAATTTAATTTGCTTTCCAATGCGCTTAGATTGAATTATTCTGCTGCTGAAAAAATGCTACTTCAATTTAAAAGCGAATATCCAAACTTCAGAGAATCAGCAACCGTTGATTTTGATGTGGCAAATTACTATTTCAATAATGAAAAGTATCGATATGCGCTGAAATGGTTTTTAAGGGTTTCTGAAAATCAAATTCCTAAATTAGAATTACCGTTATATAATTTTAACAAAGGATATTCTTTGTTTTCAGCCAAACGTTACAAGCAAGCTAAACCTTTTTTAGAAAAAGTAAAAAACATCAAGGACTATGAGTCTGATGCACATTATTATTTGGGTCATATAGCTTATCAGTTGGAAGATTTTGATACAGCTGCTTCAGAGTTTAGCAACATATCCGACCCTTCTCAAAAGAAAAATTTAAATTATTTTCAAGCAGACATGAATTTCCGTATTGGTCGTTTTGAAAAAGCGATTCTCCTTGGAAAAGAAGTCTTGAAAGAGGCCAACACTCCTGAAGATATTTCTGAAATTTCTAAAATTATTGGGGAAAGCTATTTTAACTTGACTCAATATGAAGAGGCAGTTCCTTTTCTAGAGGCGTATAAAGGCAAAAAAGGAGGTTGGGAAAATACAGATTATTATCAATTGGGCTTTGCTTACTACGAAACAGGAGCTTATGAAAAATCAGTTGAACAGTTTAATAAAATAAAAAGTTCCAAAAATGCTTTGGCTCAAAACGCCTATTACTTTCTCGCTGACTGTTATCTGAGAATCAATCAAAAAGCTGCAGCTCAAAATGCTTTCAAAAGTGCATCTGAGATGAATTTTGATTTAGAAGTTAAAGAAGATGCTTATTTTAATTATGCCAAATTGAGTTATGAAATTGGAAATCCATATCAAAATCCTCCTCAGGTTTTGGTTGATTTTTTAGAAACTTATCCAAAACATAGTCAAGCAAAATTAGTTGGGGAGCTTTTAGTTAATTCGTACACCAAAGACGGAAATTATAAAGCAGCTATCGAAATCCTTGAAGGAAAAAATGGGTATAAAAATAATGAAAGATTAGAGCGTGTTCTTACACTTCAAGCGATCAAGGAATTTGATAATGGTAAATACAGGCAAGCTAGTGATTTGTTTGAACGTGTTTTGAAAATAAATGAAAACAATATTTTACAAGCCTATGCTCTCTATTGGCTTGGACGCTCGGAATATGAAAGAAATCAATTTGATAATGCACTAGAGTATTATAAGAAGTTTCAAAAACATCCTGAATTTAAGTCAGTGGAACAATATAAAAGAGTTGATTACGATATAGGATACGTTTATTTTAAATTAACCGAGTACACTTCAGCACTGGAATCATTCCTTCGTTTTAATGAACAAAACAGTTCATATGAGGTATCTTATCAACGAGACACTTTTCTTCGCATGGGAGATTGTTCTTTTGCATTAAAAAAGTATTGGCCTGCTATGGAATATTACAATACTGCCATAGCATTTAATGAAAGAGACGGAGCTTACCCCATTTTTCAAAAAGCAATGTGTTACGGTTTTGTTGATCGGAATCTAAAAAAGATAGAGACGCTATTGGATTTAAGTGAAAATTATGCAAAGGATCCTCTTCTAGATGACACTCTTTTTGAATTGGCATCTGCCTACAGTAGAGAGGGAAATACCCAAAATGCGATTCAAGCATACAACACTTTGATTAACGGTTTTATGAATAGCCCCTATTTAGCAGAGGCAGCATTAAATAAAGGTCTTATCCTTTACAATACAGAAAAATATAACCAAGCACGAGAGGTTTTGGAGGAGGTTGCTATAAAATATAAGCGTTATGCAGTGGCACAGCAGGCTGTAAGGACATTGAGAGAGATTGCAATAGATCAAGGGACTGTAGCTAGTTTCAGTAAATGGGTTCGTTCGGAGAAATTGACAACATTTACAGACATAGAACTTGAAAAAACAGCTTTTACTTCTGCAGAAAATCGTTTTTTAGAAGGGAATTTGAATAGCGCTGAAAAATTGATGAAAGAATATTTAGAAGCTTATCCAGAAGGAACTTTTTATTTGGCCGCAACTTATTATCTAGCAGAGATACTTTACGAAAAACAAGATTATGAAAATGCTATTCCAGCTTACTCGAACTTAACCCAAGGTTCTGTAAATAATTACAGTGAAAAAGCCTTAGTTCGATTAATAAGTCTTTTGAAAAATAAGGAGCAAATAGTCCAGGCTATCCCTTATATGGAAAAGCTTGATACCATCGCTTCATTTTCTGAGAATAGGCGATTTGCGTTATTTAATTTAATGCAAGCGTATTATTTAGTTCCCGACTATCCAAAAACCCTCAAGCTTACTGAACGGGTGTTAAATATTCCTAATCTCGAGCAAAGTATTCAATGGGATGCACTTACTATAAAAGCGAAATCATCTTTGGCTCTTAATGACTCCTTGACTGCTGAGTCTACCTACAAAATTTTGGAAACAGCTCCACTGTCTTCTACTGCAGCAGAAGCTATTTACTTCAGAGCGTTCAAATTATATAAGAATAAAAAATATGAAGAATCAAATTCCTTAATAGATAAGATTGCACAATTGGGCGGCTCTACAGGTGTATGGAATGTGAAAGCACTTTTGTTATTGGCTAAAAATTATTTTGAACTTGAGGATACATTCCAAGCTGTTTTCGTATTAGAATCAATTATTAAAAACTTTGATGGCTACCCGGAACAAATTGAAGAATCGAAATCACTTTTAGAGATTTATAAGAATAATTCAGAAACAACTAATCCTTCAGCTAATGAAAATTAATAGCTATTTCTCTAGTTTGATTTTGTGTTTTCTTGTGGGTCAGCTTTTGATGGCGCAAGTTAAGGAAAAGGAGGGGCTACAAACGCAGGAGGTTTCTGTTGTAAAATCATACACTCCAAGTCTTGCAGATGCTTTTAAAATAAATGATGCCCCTGTAGTTCCTGACAGTTTAAAGGAAGCAAAGAAGGTGTTGGTTTACAAAATAAAACCTGTAGAAGTAATTTCTACCTTCGAGCCAAATAAAGCAACTCCTCTTCAACTTAGAAAAAGAAACTCTTCTACACCTTATAACACTTTTTTTAGTGGAGGTTTCGGATCGATGAGTCAATTGTATTTTAATGTTTCTAGTGTAATAGAACTTGACCGTACACAACGTTTTGGAATAAACTTTTACAGAGACGGTTTCGGTGGGGATGTTGGTAATTCGCTCTTGAATAGTAATCAAAATTTTAATCAATTTGGTTTACACCATAATTTACGAAGCAATTCTTACAATGTGAATAGTCAAATTCAATTTAATGTTCAAAACAATAATTATTTTGGAATCTATGATAGGGATTGGGATAAATTTTTAATTGAAAATATTGACCCATCAATAAAACGGAACTATTTTAAATTTAGAACAAATTGGAATTGGTTTGATTCTATTTTAAAAAGCATGGCTTTTCAGGCCAATATCACTTCTGATAATTTTAGTACCACAGAACAACAATTGGCTGTGAATGTAAAATTAGGGATGCCTTTGGGCGGAGGTTTTTTACAAGCAATAACTGATTTACAAGGATTTCATAGTGTTTTTGATAAAATTTTCTTTGATGAGACTTCTCAAGAATACACGCAAGGACTCGGAAAACTTGGCGCACAATGGGTGCATACTGAAAATGATCTAAAGCTTAAATTAGGAGCAGGTGTAAGTTATTTGGAAGGTTCCGAAAGTTTAAATTCTAATCTCAATTATTATCCAGAAATAGAGGTCTTTTATCAAAAAGAAGGAAATACTATCGCACCTTATTTAATATCCAGAGGAGGCGTTTCTTTAAACAATTACCGTTCAGGAACTTTAAGTAATCCCTATTTAGCTCCGATAACTGATTTAAAACCTCAATTTAACAAATACAATGCAGCCTTAGGGATCCGATCAAGTCTCTCATCAGTTTTAAATTTTGATTTTGGAGTGTTGTTTGATCAAATTGAAAACTTTCAGTTTTACAAACGCTTGCCTATGGATATTCTTGGAGATACTTCTGCTTATAGGCTGTCTAATTCTTTCCATAATCAATATGCAGATGTAACGTATTATGGTGTAAAAGCACAAATTAGAATCGATCTTGCAAAGAATAATTTTGTTCATTTTGAAACCGTCTATCGACATTACGAAAATGAAAACAATCAAAGTTTGCTGAATGTACCTTCTTTACAAATGAATTGGGATAGTCAATTTCGTTTTAAAGATTTTATCACCCTCTCATTTAACGGAGAAGTTTATGGAGATCGTTCTGCTTTAGAGCACATTATCCTATTAGATAATGCAACTGAGAGTAGTTATTCTCAAGAGATTAAACTTCCGATTTTTTATCGCTCTTCAGCGCACTTAACGGTTAAACTAAACAAACAGTTCGATGCTTTTATAAAAGGAAGATTTTCAAATAGCGAATTTCACGGACAATGGGCTTTTTATCAAGAACCACAGTTTATGCTTTTGGGAGGAATAACATATAAGTTTGATTTTCAATATTGAGAATACAGAACAAAATTCTTAAAATAATATTTGAATCCTAACCATTGATTTTTACTACATTTGCAAAACTTATTTTTAATGACCTAAATCAGTTATTTAATATAATATGAAAAATAAAAGATCTTTATATACCATAGCATTAATCCTTGGGTTTTTATTGACCTCTTGTCAAAGCAAGGTAGATCTTATAGTTCACAATGCAAATGTCTATACTCTTAGTCAGAAAAATGCCAAAGCAACTGCTTTCGTTGTGAACAATGGAAAGTTTCTAGATATTGGTGGAGAAGAACTGTTAGAACAATATAGTGCTAAAAAGGTATTGGATTTACAGAATCTACCTGTTTACCCCGGGTTTATTGATTCACATTGTCATTTTTTAAATTTAGGACTGAGCTTACAGCAGGTTGATTTGGTTGGATCAAAAAGTTTTGAAGAGGTATTGGAACGTGTTACCAGATTTGAACAAAACAAAGACCTAACGGCTTTAATCGGTAGGGGATGGGATCAAAACGACTGGGAAATTAAAAAATTACCTACCAAGGAACAATTGGATGTGCTTTTCCCTAATATTCCTGTAGCCTTAAGACGTATAGATGGGCATGCTCTACTGGTGAATCAAAAAGCTCTTGATCTAGCTGGTATAAACGAAGAAACTTTTGTAGAAGGAGGAGAGATTGTTAAATCAAATGGGAAATTGACCGGTGTTCTTATAGATGCACCAATGAAATTAGTGACGAACATTTTACCTAAACCTTCTACCGAAGAAAAAGTAAAAGCGTTTGTGGATGCCGAAGAAATTTTATTTGCGAACGGATTGACTACTATTTCAGTCGCAGGTTTGGATAAAGACGATATTTTTATCATTGACAGCTTGCAGAAAAAAGGAGTGTTGAATATGCGAGTTTATGCCATGATATCCAATACACCCGAAAATATAGACTATTACTTGAAAGCAGGTCCTTACAAAACAGATAAATTAAATGTCCGTTCTTTTAAGGTATATGCAGATGGTGCACTTGGTTCCAGAGGTGCTGCTCTCAAAGAAAGTTACAGTGATTTAAAAAATCATTTCGGTGCCTTTATTACACCAAAGGATTCCTTAGAGTCTTTGGCATATAAATTAGCAGCATCACCTTTTCAAATGAATACACATGCTATTGGAGACGCTGCTAACAAAGTTGTTCTTCAGGCATATCAAAAAGCATTAGTGTTTTCTGATGATCCTAGATGGAGGGTAGAACATGCCCAAATCATTGACACAGCAGATATAGCTCTTTTTAACCGTAAAATACTTCCTTCGGTTCAACCTACTCACGCTACAAGCGACATGTACTGGGCAGAAAATAGATTAGGTAAGGAGAGACTGCTAGGTGCGTATGCCAATAAAGCTTTGCTTGAGCGTTCAGGAAGAATTGCCTTGGGTACAGATTTTCCTGTAGAAGATGTAAGTCCTTTTAAAACTTTTCATTCCGCTGTTGCAAGAACGGATAGTGACGAATTTCCAGAAGGTGGTTATCTTCCACAAAATAAACTTTCTCGTTCTGAGGCATTGAGTGGAATGACCATTTGGGGTGCTTATGCAAATTTTGAAGAAAAGGAAAAAGGCTCTATTGAGGTGGGGAAAATGGCTGATTTTGTAATTTTAGATAGAGACTTAACCAAGGTTAGTGATAAACGAATTCTTAAAACAAGAGTAGTGGCTACTCTCATTGATGGTAAAATTGTTTACAGTAATCGAATTAATTAAGTAAAGACTTTAATTTTTTCATCTTTATACCAAAACTTTTATCGTTAGATTAAAAATCTAATCAATTTTATCATTTATCATTTATAATTTATACCAAAAAGAGTATTTGTATATATAATGTATACTAATTCCTTATTTTTGCTAAAAAAAAATTATGTGTGGTATTGTCTGTGCTTTTGATTTAAAGCAAAACTCTGAAGAAATCCGACCTCAATTACTTGAAATGTCGAAAAATCTTCGTCATCGCGGTCCAGATTGGAGTGGGATTTATAGTTCTGAAAAAGCGATTTTAGTCCATGAACGCCTTGCGATTGTTGATCCAACTTCTGGGAAACAACCTTTGATTAGTCCTTCAGGAAATCTAATTTTAGCTGCTAACGGCGAGATTTATAATCATCGTGAACTCAGAGAGCCATATGAATCAAAATATGGATTCAAAACTCAATCTGATTGTGAAGTCATTTTAGCCATGTATGAAAATGAAGGCAGTTCTTTCGTAGAGAAATTAAATGGAATTTTTGCCTTTGCAATTTTTGATGAAGCCAAAGACGAATATTTTATAGCTCGAGACCATATGGGAATCATCCCGCTCTACATGGGATGGGATGGTGACGGAACTTTTTATGTTGCTTCTGAATTGAAAGCTTTAGAGGGAGTTTGTACCAAAATTGAACTCTTTCCTCCCGGACACTATTTTCATAGCAAAGATTCTGAGCCAACAGCATGGTATAAGCCCGATTGGAAGGATTTTGAAAACGTAAAAGACAATCCTACTTCTATCGAAGAACTTCATGATGCCTTGTCTGATGCAGTTCACCGACAATTGATGAGTGATGTGCCTTATGGGGTTTTGCTATCAGGTGGTTTAGATTCTTCAATCACGTCAGCTTTGGCAAAAAAGTTTGCTGCGCATCGTGTTGAGTCAAATGATGAACAAGATGCTTGGTGGCCTCAATTGCATTCCTTTTCAGTAGGTCTTGAAGGATCTCCTGACTTAGCAGCCGCTCAAGAAGTTGCTAAGCATATCGGTACTGTTCATCATGAAATTAAATTCACAATCCAAGAAGGATTAGATGCGATCAAAGAAGTGATTTATCATTTGGAAACTTATGATATTACTACGATCAGAGCTTCTACACCAATGTATTTGATGGCCAGAGCGATAAAGGCTCTTGGGATAAAAATGGTTCTTTCAGGAGAGGGTGCGGATGAACTTTTTGGAGGGTATCTTTATTTTCACAAAGCTCCGAATGAGAGAGAATTTCATGAAGAAACAGTTCGAAAACTAGAAAAATTACACCAGTACGATTGTCTTCGTGCTAACAAATCTTTGGCAGCATGGGGTATAGAAGGGCGTGTACCTTTCCTAGATAAAGAATTTATCGAGGTAGCGATGCGATTGAATCCTAAGGATAAAATGATTACAGAGGAGCGAATGGAGAAATGGGTTTTACGCAAAGCATTTGAATCGTATCTCCCGCCAAGTGTTGCGTGGAGGCAAAAAGAACAGTTTTCTGATGGTGTAGGATATAGCTGGATTGATACGCTAAAAGAATTGGTTGCTTCAGAAGTTTCTGATGAGCAAATTGCCAATGCACATTTCCGTTTTCCAGTCCAAACACCTCAGAACAAAGAAGAATTTTACTACCGGACTATTTTTGAATCTCATTTTCCGAGTGAAGCGGCAGCATTAAGTGTTCCTTCGGTACCATCCGTAGCTTGTAGCACACCGGTTGCTTTAGCATGGGATGCTGCATTTCAAAATCAAAATGATCCCAGCGGTCGTGCTGTAGCCAAAGTTCATGAAAAGGGTTATGATAAATAGGAATTTTAAAGACAAAATTTCGGATAATATTCCTTTCTTTTTTTCACACTTTTTGTTGATAACTTAGCATTATTGATAAGGCTTTAGGGGGGATTTGACCCCCCTAATAATTATATTTGTTAGTCAGCGTAAAGCAGGCGCAAATTATATACTTATGAGCGACGAAAATCAAAACAAAAATTATTCAGCAGACAGTATTCAGGCCCTTGAGGGAATGGAGCATGTCCGCATGAGACCCTCCATGTACATTGGTGATGTAGGAACAAGGGGATTACATCATTTAGTTTACGAGGTAGTAGATAATTCCATTGATGAAGCATTGGCAGGTCATTGTGATAAAATCTCCGTGATCATAAACGAAGATAATTCTATTACAACTAAAGATAACGGAAGAGGTATTCCCGTTGACATGCATAAAAAAGAGGGTGTTTCTGCTTTGGAGGTAGTAATGACCAAAATCGGTGCAGGAGGAAAATTTGATAAGGATTCGTATAAAGTTTCTGGAGGATTACACGGGGTTGGAGTTTCTTGTGTAAATGCACTCTCTGAAAGTCTTAAAGCTACAGTTTTTCGTGATGGAAAAATATGGGAGCAAGAATATGAAAGAGGAAAAGCATTGTCTCCTGTAAAAGAAATTGGTTCAGCAGATGATAAAGGTACAGTTGTTACATTTAAGCCTGATCCACAAATTTTTACTCAAACATTAGAGTATAACTACGATACCCTCTCGCTTCGAATGCGCGAATTAGCTTATTTGAACAAGGGAATTAAAATATCAATTGAAGATCGTCGTCGTAAAGATGATAATGGGGAATTTATTTCTGACACCTTTTTGTCAGAAGAAGGATTAAAAGAATTTATTCGATTTTTAGACGAAACTCGTGAAGCTATCATCGGAGATGTTATCTCTATGGAGGGAGAAAAAAATGGAATTCCGGTTGAGGTCGCCATGATCTACAACACTTCATTTTCAGAAAATCTTCACTCATATGTTAACAATATCAACACCCATGAAGGAGGAACACACCTTTCTGGTTTTAGAAGAGGATTAACTACCACCTTAAAGAAATATGCAGATAGTTCAGGCTTGTTGGATAAACTCAAGTTTGAAATAGCTGGAGATGATTTTAGAGAAGGACTCACAGCAATCATCTCAGTTAAAGTAGCTGAACCTCAATTTGAGGGGCAAACTAAAACAAAATTGGGCAACAGGGATGTTACTGCCGCTGTATCTCAAGGCGTCTCAGAGATGCTTGAAAATTATTTGGAGGAAAATCCAAATGACGCTAAAACTATCGTTCAAAAGGTGATTTTAGCTGCACAAGCACGTCATGCCGCAAAGAAAGCGCGTGAAATGGTTCAGCGAAAAACAGTAATGAGTGGAGGAGGTCTTCCCGGAAAACTCTCAGATTGTTCTGAACAAGATCCAAAACTATGTGAAGTATTTCTTGTAGAGGGAGATTCTGCAGGAGGTACTGCAAAACAAGGTCGTGATCGAAATTTTCAAGCGATTTTGCCACTTCGAGGTAAAATTCTCAATGTTGAAAAAGCCATGCAACACAAGGTTTTTGAAAATGAAGAAATTCGAAATATTTATACCGCATTGGGTGTAACCATTGGAACCGAGGAAGATAGTAAAGCATTAAACTTAGATAAGTTACGTTATCACAAAATAGTAATAATGTGTGATGCGGATGTAGATGGGAGCCATATATCAACCCTAATCTTAACCTTTTTCTTTCGATATATGAAAGAACTTATTGAAGCGGGGTATATTTATATTGCTACCCCTCCTTTGTATTTGGTTAAAAAAGGACAGAAAAAGAACTATGCTTGGGATGATGATCAGCGTGACCTTTTAATGCAAGAATACGGTTCAGGATCTTCAGTTCAACGCTATAAAGGACTAGGTGAAATGAATGCAGAACAGCTTTGGGATACCACAATGAATCCCGAAGAACGAACTTTGCGAAGAGTCACTATAGATAATGGGGGGGAAGCTGATCGTATTTTCTCTATGTTGATGGGTGATGAAGTTCCACCACGTAGAGAATTTATTGAAAAAAATGCCATCTATGCAAATATTGATGTGTAATGCAATTGAAATAGAATCTTCTGAATTAGGGTAGATTCACAATCTATAAAACAGAAACTTAAATTAAAACTTAAAAATAATTCAATGAAAGTAACCATAGTTGGAGCTGGGAATGTAGGCGCTTCATGTGCAGAATATATCGCTCAAAAGAGAATAGCAAGTAAGGTTGTATTATTAGATATTAAAGAAGGATTTGCAGAAGGAAAGGCCCTTGACCTCTCTCAAACAGCAACTACCCTAGGATTTAATACAAGTATTACTGGGGTGACCAATGATTATTCTGCTACGGCAGGGAGTGATGTAGTTGTTATAACTTCAGGAATTCCTAGAAAACCAGGAATGACTCGTGAAGAGCTGATTGGTATTAACGCTGGAATTGTTCAAAATGTTTCTTCTAGTATATTGAAGTATTCTCCTGAAACTATAATTGTTGTTGTTTCTAATCCAATGGATACCATGACTTATCTTGCTTTACAAGCTACAGGATTACCTAAAAATAGAATTATAGGAATGGGAGGAGCACTAGACAGTTCACGTTTTAAAACGTATTTATCCAAAGCCCTAGATAAACCTGCAAACGATATCCAAGGAATGGTGATTGGCGGTCATGGGGATACAACGATGATACCATTAACTCGTCTTGCTAGTTATAACGGTGCACCTGTTTCTCAATACTTAGACGAATCAGCACTTGAAAAAGTAGCTGCCGACACTATGGTAGGAGGAGCTACTTTGACAAAACTTTTAGGAACTTCAGCTTGGTATGCACCTGGGGCTTCTGTAGCCTATTTAGTAGATAGTATATTGGGAGATCAAAAGCGAATGATTCCTTGTTCTGTTATGCTTGATGGAGAATATGGGTTAAAGGATATTTGTATTGGAGTTCCTTGCATTATTGGTGCCAATGGAGTTGAGTCTATCGTGGATGTTAAATTAAATGAAAAAGAGAAACAGCAAATGAGCGAAAGCGCTGACAAAGTTCGTGCTATGAATGCTGCTCTAAAAGATGTTCTATAGTTTGAATTCAAAGACAGTACTCAATATTCTAATTTAGAGTTGTCAATTCATAGCTTTAATCCTATATTTGCTCGCCTTAATTGAGCTTAAATTATATTAAAATGCAAAATAATTCATTAATAAGAGTTTTTGGAATCTTATTTGCCCTTGTAAGTATATACCAACTCTCTTTTACATTTATTGCCAGTAATGTAGAATCTGAAGCAGAAAATTATGCTGCTCAGATGATATCAGAGGATCAACCAAATTATCTCGAGGCTAGAGATCAGGAGGTTTTGTCCTATCTAGATTCTATTGGTAACAACAGTATTTATGGCTTTACAACCTATAACGATGCTAAAGAAAAAGAATTAAATAAAGGTTTAGATCTTAAAGGAGGGATCAATGTAATCCTCCAAATCTCTATTCGAGACATTTTAAAGGGACTAGCTGAAAATACCCGAAATGTTGTTTTTAACAAGGCATTAGAAGAGGCCAATAATCTACAAAAGTCTTCTGACGAACCTTATGTAGAGTCTTTTTTCAAAGCTTTTGACGCTGTTAAAAGCAGTGAGAAATTAGCCTCTCCTGATATTTTTGGAAACAGAACACTCAGCGATGAGATTAATTTCGAAATGTCTGATCAAGAAACACAAGTTGTGATTCGTCGTAAAATTGATGAGTCTATTGTCTCAGCATTTGAGGTGTTACGAAAGCGAATAGATAAGTTTGGAGTAACCCAACCCAATATACAACGTTTGGGTACTTCTGGACGTATTCTTGTAGAACTTCCTGGAGCAAAAGATGTAGATCGAGTACAGAATCTACTTCAAAGTACTGCCCAATTAGAATTTTGGGAAACATTCAAAAATGATAATTTAATTTCGTTTTTGATTCAAGCGGATCGCTTAGTAAGTGCTCAGAAGGAGATATCAAAATCATCAGATAACGAAGAAAAAGATTCAGCTTCTGAAATAGATGACCTTCTTGCAGATGTAAGCGCAGCTGACTCTCTAGCTCAACCATCATCAAATCTAATTTTGGATAAGATTGTAGGACAAGGTTTTCAAGGAGGACCTGTTTTAGCCCAGTTTGCTGCGCGTGATGGTGCAGAAATTATTGGATATCTCAATCAGCCTGATGTTCGAAGACTGTTACCTTCAGAATACCGTTACGTTCGATTTGCACTTGGAAAGCCAGATGCTGAAAGCGATGTAGTGGAGTTATTTGCACTCAAATCGAATCGCGATAACAGAGCTCCATTAAGTGGAGGCGTAGTTGTAGATGCTACCCAAACTTTTGATCAATTAGGAAATGCTGCTGTGTCAATGCAGATGGACTCTAGAGGGGCTCGTATATGGGAAACTATGACTGGCAAAGCTTTTCAGGAAGCAAGTAATATAGCGATAGTATTGGATGATATTGTTTATTCTGCTCCCGGAGTTTCTAGTGGTGCCATATCCGGTGGTCGTTCTGAAATTACAGGAGATTTTACTCTAAACGAAGCAATTGACCTTGCCAATGTATTGCGTGCTGGAAAACTTCCAGCCTCAGCAGAAATTATCCAGTCTGAAATCGTAGGGCCTTCTTTAGGACAAGAAGCTATTGAGTCAGGGGTTTATTCCTTTATCATTGCTTTGATCTTTGTACTGTTATGGATGGTATTTTACTATGGTAATTCAGGACTTTTCGCCGATATTGCATTGATTTTGAATATATTGTTGATTTTCGGAATATTAGCAGGTTTGGGAGCTGTACTTACTCTTCCAGGAATAGCAGGTATCGTTCTGACTATTGGAATATCTGTTGATGCTAACGTACTTATCTTTGAGCGCGTGCGAGAAGAATTAACAAAAGGAAAAGGAATCAGAAAGGCAATTGCAGATGGATTTAATAATGCCCTTTCTTCAATTTTAGATGCTAACATTACCACTGGGCTAACGGCCTTGATACTATTTATATTTGGTACTGGACCTATCAAAGGATTTGCAACTACATTATTGATTGGGATCGGAACCTCACTATTTACAGCCATTTTTATCACACGAATCTTAGTTGATTCAAGAAATGATAAAGGAAGATCTGTATCGTTCTCTACCAAATTGACTAAAGGATTGCTTTCTAAAATCAATATTTCATTTTTACAACGTCGTAAAGTGGCCTACATTGTTTCTTCTGTAATGATCTTAATAAGTTTAGCCTCACTAGGTTATCAGGGTCTTAATCAAGGAGTGGATTTTGTAGGAGGACGCTCATACACCGTTCGTTTTGAAAATGCTGTAAATCAAACTGAAATTGGTGCGTTGATGAATACAGAATTTGGAAGCGCAGAGGTAAAAACTTTTGGAGAAGATAACCAACTTAAAATAACTACCAAGTACAAAGTAGATGTAGAAGGTGTTGCTGTAGATGAAGAAATACAAAATAAACTTTTTAGTAGTCTCCAGTCTTATTTACCAGACGGTACTACTTATGATGATTTTGTAAAAGGTGGGACAGAAAAAACTACTGGGATCATGTCTTCTATTAAAGTGGGGCCAACAATTGCCGATGATATTAAAAAGAATTCCTTCCTAGCGGTTATTGGATCACTCATCGTAGTATTCTTATACATTCTATTGCGTTTCCAAAAATGGCAGTTTTCATTAGGTGCTGTAGCTGCAGTATTCCATGATGTTCTCATTGTATTAGGAATATTTTCTATCACATACACTTTTATGCCTTTCAGCATGGAGATTAATCAAGCTTTTATAGCGGCAATACTTACTGTAATTGGATATTCTTTAAACGATACAGTTGTTGTGTTTGACCGTATTAGAGAATATGTAAATGAGCATACCAAATGGGAATTTAGTGATACTGTAAACGGTGCTTTAAATAGTACTTTAAGTAGAACATTGAATACCTCTTTGACTACTTTAATTGTACTACTTGCTATTTTCATTTTTGGAGGGGAGTCCATCAGAGGGTTTATGTTTGCATTAATCGTAGGAGTAATAGTTGGAACCTACTCTTCCGTATTTATCGCAACACCTGTGATGTACGATACCCAAAAGAAAAAGCCTTTAATCGAGGAGAAAAAATAAAAGAAACTTTTTACCATTTAAAAAGCCAAATCATTTGATTTGGCTTTTTGCTTTTTTCTTGTTTTTAATATTTTTTTTGATCTCAATTCCTCTCTTCAATGAGATTCGTTTTAAACAATGCACAAAGTTTATTGAAAAATTGGATCAACCCTTAGTTTTCGAGAACCAATGGGAGAAATAGTATCAATATCCCTTCTGGATAAAGAGATTGGTTAATGGTTTCTTTCATTTTTAAACTGCTTAATGACCTCAATAAATTTTTCTCCGTATTTTTCCATTTTGTTCATTCCCACTCCATGAATTGACAAAAACTGTTTTTCTGTTATGGGTAATTGACTCGCCATTGCTTTCAAAGATTTATCACTAAAAACAATATAAGCTGGAACATTTTCTTCCCGAGAAATAGAAGATCTCAACTTTTTTAATTGAGTAAATAAATCCGCATTTACATCTTCCTCAGATATTGTTTTTCTGTCAATTGATTCCTTCTTCTTTTTCATCTCTGGATTTATTGGCCTAGTCAATTTAACAGACTGTTCGCCCTTGAGTACTTTCCAACCTATTGGTGAAATTTTCAGTGCGGAACTTTCACTGTACATGATTTCAATCAATCCTTGATTTGCTAATTGAATAATGTAATCACGCCAATCAAAAAAGCTGATGTTTTTTCCTACACCATAGGTTTTGAGTTGGTTATACCCCCCTGCGATCACTTCAGCATTGTTTGAGCCTCTCAATACATTGATTAACATCGTAATCCCCTCCATTTCTCTCATTCGAGCAATTCCAGAGAGTGCCTTCTGAGCCAACAAAGTACCTTCAAAATCTATTGGTGGGTTGTCACAAACATCACAATTCCCGCAATTTTCGATTAAATGTTCTCCAAAATAGGATAGGAGTATTTTTCTCCGACACGATTTTGCCTCTGCAAATTGTAACATTCGTCTCAATTTCTCCTTTTGCATATTAGAATTTGCACCATCATCCGCGAACTGATTGTATAAAACAAAATCTCGCATGTTATAGTACAATCTTGTTTCAGAAGGCAAACCGTCGCGACCAGCCCTTCCGATTTCTTGATAATACCCTTCTAAGTTTTTTGGTAAATTATAATGAATCACCCAACGAATATTTGATTTATCAATTCCCATCCCGAAAGCTATTGTAGCGATAATTATTTTTATGTCGTCATAAATAAATTTTGTTTGAACGCTCTCCCTTTCTTCGGAACTCATTCCTGCATGATAAAACGCAACAGAATTCCCATATTCTTTAAGGAATTCTGCGACTTCCTCTGTGTTTTTTCTACTCAGGCAATAAATAATTCCACTTTCATTCTTTTTTTGCTCAACAAACCGTTTTATCTCTTGTAATTTTTTCCTTTTCGGAACTTGTCCTCTAACATCAATACTTAGGTTTTTTCTGTCAAATGAAGAGATAAATAATTTTGGATTTATTAGCCCTAATTGTTCCTCTATATCAATCCTAGCCGACTTATCTGCAGTGGCAGTTAAGGCTATAAATGGAATATTAGGCAATGATTTTCGAAATATTTTAAGTTGTGTATACTCTGGTCTAAAATCATGTCCCCACATGCTTACACAATGAGCTTCATCGATCGCTACTAATTTGATATTCAAGTCTTTTAACCAGGTATTACTCACTGAAATCAATTTCTCCGGTGATAAATAAAGTAATTGAGTTTCCTCATTAATAGCCCGATGTATTATCTCTTTTTGCTCTTGTGAAGAAATGGAGCTATTATAAAAATCTGCTTTTATTCCATTTGATTGCAATGTTTGAACTTGATCTTTCATTAAAGATATAAGCGGCGATACTACGATTGTAATTCCATCAAAACATAATGCTGGAATCTGAAAGCATATCGATTTCCCACCTCCTGTTGGCATTAATACTAAACTATCCTTTCCAATTAAAGTTCGTTCAATAATTTCTTTCTGTAAAGGACGAAATTCATCGTACCCGAAAATATTTTTTAATAACGTTTGTGGATTCATTATAATTTGTACTCTTTTATTTTTCACTAATTAAGATGTTTCAACGTGGCTAATGTTCATTAAATACTGCTAGTCTCGGGATTTTAACATTGAGTTTTGTTCTATTATTCAAAAAAGAAAAGAATAACGCCGAATTGCAATTTAATCTATGATGGATTTAATTTTGCTCGATGCCATTCGTTGGCTGTAGGTTAGTTTCATTGACACGTTGTAAGTTTGGTTTTCAAAAAGCTAAATTTAATATAATATATGAATATTTGCATTTAGATTATCCATTCCTTAAAAAGGGTTCATTCATTTGTAATAATAAAGGCTATCATTTTATAAAGCTATTGAAAAAGGTATGTTCGGCCGTAATTTCAATATATTAAAAATACATTGTCTACCCAATCACAGATTTAATAACCTGTTTCAATAGCATTTTTGATATGGGCTAGATGATGCTCACAATGCCAAGCGTAAATCAATAAAGTAACGTCGAGGGGGTATTTTTTTTGGCGTTCTGGATGAAAATAAGATCGCTTAAAATCTTCCTTAGACATCCCCTCCAAAAAGATGACCCAACGTTTATGAAGCGCACTGATTATATCCAGACTGTAATCAATTTGATGATTTTTCGCGTCAGGAAGTTCTGCCCATTGGACTTCCTGATAATCTTTGATGGATGGAAAATCCTCCAGTAGGGCATGTTTAAAACGCAAATAAGAGTGCATATGACTGTCGGCTACATGATGAACGACTTGAGCAATGGTCCAGCCTTCCGGGCGATAACGATTGAGAAGGGTTGGTGTATCTAGGGTATCCACTACTTTATTTAATTTTTTCGGAAAGTTTTTGATTGTAGAAATCCCT
>Ga0213861_10001053_pt1 | contig 24626 bp, 34 predicted proteins | sample PICome_4_FD_160110 | JGI IMG/M metagenome (GOLD analysis project Ga0213861, IMG submission 160110) | Coastal seawater microbial communities near Pivers Island, North Carolina, United States - PICO131 | ecosystem: Environmental > Aquatic > Marine > Coastal | place: USA: North Carolina... | reverse complement strand
TGAATCTAATACCCCCTTTCTTGGGGGTTTTTTTGTCTATTTTACATAATAAATAATATGTTAAAGTTTTGTTAAATGTTTGGCTATGTCAAAAATTCCATTATTTTAACGGGTGGGTGTTATCCTTATATAGTTCATTGATTTTGCCAAATGTTAAAGTTTTGTTAAAACATTACTTTTTATTAGGATGCTATAAAAATAATATTACTTTTATGGGGAATTAAAACATTAACTATTATGAAAACAGAAAAACAAATCATTAGAACTATTGACAATTTTAGTAGGTACTTATTTTTAGCAATGCTAATTTTAATACCTGTATTAATAACTTTTAATATTATAAGACTATGAAATTAATCGGAATAACCGCAAACCAAATAGTGTCAAGAACCTGCCCAAAGAAAGGAAAAGAATTAACCTTCGTCCTTAATGGGTATGTTGAATGGGTTTGCATAGACCCTAAAAAAGGTATTGAATCTTATGATGAAATCGAAACAACGGTGAGTATGAATATTCACGAATTTTTAGAATGGTTCGATATAAAAACCATAAACAAACTAAAAAAAGCATTAATAAAACACATTGAAACAAAATAATAGAACTATGAAAAATGTAATTAAAGTAAAGCCATTTTATTCAAACAGAAGCGGTAACGCAGTTGCAAATCAATACGAAATACACACTGCAAAAGGAGTTTATTTTCAGTCTTACAGTAGTATTATAGCACTTAAAACACCAAAGGGTCTAATATTAGACAAATTTAAATGGGATTATTCCAGAACAACCTCAAAATATCTAAGGCAATTTACTGGAATGTATAAGGCGGAGATTATGCAAAAAATAGAAAGCAAGGAAATTAAATTAAGGGATTTAAATAATTAGAATTATGAAACAAAAAGAAACATTCACAAAGGAAATAACGTACAAAATGAAAAACGGAAAAACAATCAATACCGTTAAAAAGTTCAGAAATTTACATCATTTCGATAACTACTATAATAAGTTAGTGCAGGCGCAATGCAATGTACTCGACATTACAGAACCGATAGAGGACTTTTATAGGAATGTAAATAATATTTTCAATTATGGGGAATAAGAAACAATTTGAGCACCTTAGAAAGGCTAAGAAAGACAACAGGTCGCACTATTCTATCAATTGGATGGATGGAACTACCACTTATTTAAATCAAGAAACAAATAAAATTGAAACCATTAAAACTAAATTATTATGAATAAACAAGAAAGAAAAAATTGGTGGGAAACTGAATTGGTAAACCACCCACCCAGTAAAATGGTTATTGAAAGAAACAAATTAATACAAAAACTAAATAAAGAAATAATACAAAACAGAGAATATAAAGTAATCAAAGAAACATTATACGATGATTTTGACAGGGTAATTGGCGAATCAGTTTTGTTTCTTCAGTGGTCAAGAGAAGCTGATGATGTTATTGATTGTATTGATGAAAATACGATTTACTATACAGAGGAAAAAAAGTCTACCTCATATGGTGTTATACAATGGGAAGCTATTTTCAACAACAAAGATTTTGCGCAAACAAGTTTTATAGATAAAAGCCGACTAATTAAAAACCATAAATAAACATTGTGAAGCTGCATTACTTGAATAATAATTGAACTTAAAATAAATATTAATAATGTTTAACCCTCTTAATTGAGGGTTTTTTTATGGGGTGTAATTGGCTAATGTGTTGATAATCAATAGAACATGATTAAATATAGGGTGAATAGGTACGTTTCTTTCACCTCACATCCAATTTAAGCCACCTCACATCAATTTTAAGCGCACCAAACTAATTTCCTATACCTACATATCCCTCAATTTAATATATGCCCTTAGAAACGCTTATAATCGCTTTTGTATTTTATTATAATTCCCATACCTCAAGTCCAATTGCTAATTTAACGCTATAATCTATATAAGACGTTTTAAGCCACTCAAATATGTTCAGGTATATACGAATACCTTATAATACACTAAAGTCGCTTAAAAGTACCTTAAAATGCTTTATATGGGGGACTCTGCCTGTTGGGTGAGTAGCTGAGTGTATTACACCAAACTCTCCTCACAATACATATTTCCACCTGCCACATTACAATAGTTAAAATAAATTCACTATCTTGCACCTATGAATAGAAATAAACTACCTAATCAACATAAGTCTATTCCCATCTTTAGGAATGACCAATGGAATTGTTTTAGATGGTGCGTTAAGAATAACATCAAGGTTTATCCTGTGCCAAGAAAACAGAACGAGTCAACTTATGAGATTGAAATATTTGACAACGGCATTACCCAACGAAGCGGAGTAAAATACAGCTACGAGGAGATGGCACTAAAACTTTGGGAATTATACTGCGTAATCTACGACAGGAATAATACTATTTAATCTCCACCTGCCACTCCATTATAAAGTTACAAGTACTACAAGTAACTTTATATATTCTTTTTCTATAAGTATATACATCTATAGATTTACATTTTAAGTTATGTTATATTAAGTTACAAGTAACAAGTAACTTTATATATAATATATATATATATATATAATAAAAAATGCAATCAAAATTATTATTCCTATGTTGAAGTACAATTAATCAGGAATCTATTACTATACTATATGGCGAAAACTAAAAAAATAACTTTAAGCGTTCCAACAACTTTAGGAGATATAACACTTGGTCAATACCAAAGGTATATGAAAGTTATTGATGAAAACGAAAATGACAAAAATTCTGTTGATTTCGTTAACAAGAAACTTATTGAAATATTCTGCGACATAGACCTAAGCGAAGTAGACAAAATACCGCTAAAGGAAGCTGAAAAAGTAATAGAAGTAATTACTAAGGCATTTGAACAGAAAGACAAACTAATACAACACTTCACACTTAGAGAAGTGGAATTTGGTTTTATACCAAAACTTGACGACATCTCTTTAGGGGAATACATTGATTTAGAAAATACAATCGTAGACTGGCAACAGATGCATAAAGCTATGGCAGTACTATACAGGGTTGTAAACTTTAAGTCAAAAGATAAATATACTATAGCACCTTACGAGCCGAATGACGAGGTCAAGGAAATAATGAAAGAAATGCCGCTAGATGCCGTAATGAGTTCTATGGTTTTTTTTTACGATTTAGGGAAGGAGTTGTCGATAGCTACCCTGAACTCTATAGAACAGGAGATGATGAAGGGGACGATTTCTCTCCCGAAGGAGTTTTCGGACAAAGATGGGGATGGTTTCAATCAATTTATGCAATCGCTAAGGGAAATGTCCTCGAATTTGACAGAGTTACACAAGAGTCCCTTTTCAAATGTTTAAACTTTTTGGTGTTTGAGAAGGAGAAAAATGAATTAGAAGCAAAGTTATTAAAGAAAGCCTATAAATGAAAACATACTACAACTTAATAGATAACATTTACACCTACCTAAATGGAAGTGAGAATGTAAGTACAGTTACCTTTGGAGATATAATGGAGGTGGATTTGTCAAAACAAAGTATTTTTCCTCTTGCGCATGTAAACGTCAATGATGTTACATTCGATGCCCACACAATGACTTTTGGAATTAATGTAATAGTGATGGATATTGTAGATGAAGATAAAGATGACAAACAAAGTGAGACATTACCTTACAGAGGCTTGGATAACAAGCAAGATATACTTAATACGATGCTTACTGTCATTAATGGACTTCAAAGCTCACTTAGAAGAGGTGGTATGCAGACTAATGATTATGAATTACTGGAAACTGCTAATGCGACTTTATTCCAAGATAGGTTTGAAAATCTAATGACTGGTTGGAGTTTAGTTCTAAACATTGAAGTTCCTAATGATGAGATGGCATTAATTAACGCAAATGGAGGTTCATGTCTTTAATATCTAAATTCAACAATACAAACTCGTGGCTGAATGCATTTTCAGACAGGGTGGTTAAATTGCTTAAAATTGAAATAGGCAGGAATAGAACTAGAAATTACAAAAGCGGAAATGTAAATGCACCTATTGATAGCAGCGGTTCATTAAGAGAAAGTATAGAAGCGCAAAATAAAGATTATAAAAATGGATTTGGTTATCCAATACTCGGTAATGAATATGGAATCCTTATAGATGAGGGAGGAAAGGCTACCCCAAGTATAGACAATATAATTAGTTGGATTAGAAAAAAACCTGTCAAACTTAGAAATAGAACAGGTGCTTTCGCAACTATGACAAATTCTAGGATTAGAGGGTTAGCTCATAATATAGCAAGAGGCATTAACCAAAGAGGGATTCAACCTACCAATTTTATAGATGATGCTATTGAAAAGGCAATGACTCAAATAAACACCATACAAGAACCTATCTATAAAGATATGGAATTGAATATAGATGAAATGCTAATTAAAGCAGGTTATATCAAAGAAGGAGATAATTATATTATAAAATAAAATGGCTACAAAAAAGATTAACGTAAGGAGTCCTTTCTATGTGGAAGTAAATTCAAAAGCTCCACCATCCCCTACACCACCTACACCTGATGAAACATTTTACGAATGGAATGGAGTTGCTAGTTTTCAGCAAAGAGACAGTGTTTTAGCAGAGGACTTAACGAATTACACTAGCGCACAGCTTCAAGATGAATTTATTTGCTCTTATTGCAATCCTTTTTCAATTCAAAGTTCTATACGTCCATCTGAATTTACCTACACCACTTATAAGTCAAAAAGACTGCCAATGCAAGTCGGAGACCAAATTTATGATGCCTCTGAGAACCCATTAACATCTTCAGGAACAGCAGGTACTACTTCTTATGGAATAGAATCAGGCAAGGCTATTTATGATGGCATAAACCCCTGCAAGAAGTCTACTGAAATAGCAGGAACAAATTTAGGATTGACAACATACAAAAGTAAAATATATTTAAACTATATATATACTTGGGATGCTAGTGGTGTTATTACCGCTGTTGATATTCCGATTTCAGATTGCGAAGAAATTTTAACTATAGAGCAAGACCTACAGTGTGGAGAGATATTTAAAATAGGAGAAGATATTGGAAATAGAAAGTTTATTGTAGATGGGACTAATAAATTGGGTGATTTTAGGTTTTCAATATCAGCAAGAGTGCCTGTTCAAGTATTAACTACTGTTAATGGTATTCAGACTGACCAAAAATACGTTGGAGGAGACGACTACGAGCAGGTTATGCTAAATGCAGGAGTACCATCGTCTGAATTAGTAAACTTAGAATCTGGGGACTATGGAATAGGTATTTTTACACTTAACAAAACAAGCAATGAACATAATCAGGTTATATTTGAAGTTCGTGCTCCTGTAAAAACCTCAACAGTAACGATTGATTTAAGTTTATGTCCTAATGATGATTCTAGGTTTGCACCACCCTCGATAACAGACACTAGCGGAAATCTAATATTAGGCACAGAGGCTATGATTTTTGAGTTTGAAGGCAATGCTTTAGCCTCTACATCTGTGGCTACAGGTGTTGCAAATGCAGATGTGGGTTTACAAATATCAGTTAATGGTTCAGTGGTAAAAACACTTACTGCTGCTGAATTACAATGGCATCCTCAACCTGTTATTTCTAACAACATAAGGAGTTTTGTATTGACAAATATAACATCTTCTGAATATGAGATGGCAGCAGGAGGGAATGGCTATATAAAAGATAAAACACCTACTTTAGTGAATTGTTCTACTATGACGAAAGCAGATAATAGAATAGAGTTTAAATGGACAAGCTCTTACACTAACAATTCAATATTCGTTCAGAGTGCAAAGTTTAAGGTAATGAGAACCGCTATTTTTTACGATAGCAGTTCATCTTCGTATAGATGGGCAGATTCACAACTGCATTCTTTGTATAATAATTATGGTCAATCTAGTTTAACCATTTCATACATAAGAAGTCTAGTAAGCACTGAAAAACCAATGCTAAATCAAGTGAATAGAAAATATGAAATAAACTATCAACTTGTTAGAGGTTCTACACTTGGTGTTGAAAGTGAACTACACGCAGTAAAGGCTTATTTAGCACCTCACAATCCATATATGCCAACTGTAAATTACGTTAGTCCAGATGCATCCAAGCTGAGTCAGAATGTGTTCTTTTGGACATCGGGAGGGTACGCAACTTAAAAAATAATACATAAAGAAATGACACTAACGGAAGCAACTTTAAATTTATACATATACACAGGTCTAAAAGGAAATCGACCTACACTCCCTCAATATACACTAACAAAGTCAGTATTATCAACAGAGGAAATAATTCCATTTGAAATAGCTGAATTAATCAAAGATTATATTGATGTTGAATTTGATGGAGATTATAGTAATGTAAAACATAATTCTTGGGTTGAGTATGATGTTATTAGAACATTCTCAGATGGATTAACAGACACAACTAATCATGTAGCAATGGGATTTCTTGGTTATGGTAGTTTTGAGGATGGTGTAAATCCTGTTTTGAGTAATGATGTACTTATATCCAACGACATTGTATTTATAAAAGAAGGAGAACAGGCTTATATACCTGTTTATACATCTGTAGATGCAGACGGAACATATAAGGTTGAGTACTTTAACGGAGACACATTGCTACAATCTGTTACATACGGAGGAAGTGTTACGAATTACACAGTAGACAGTGTTGATATAAGAGCGAGCGTAACCACACCTCCATACTCAGCAGACTTAACTTCGTCTAGGGAATCAAGCACAGCAGGTTTTTCTGACCAATCTTCAGTAATTCCTAGTGCTAACAAATTCACTCTAACTAGAGCAGATGGTACGACTAAAAGTCTTGAAATAAGAAGTATAGAAGAATGTAAGCAAACACCCTACAAAGTGTCTTTTATAAATAAATTTGGTGTAATTCAAGATTTATGGTTCTTTAAGCGCAGAGATGATTCATTTGAGGTTCAGAAGGAAGATTACAAACGCTCTATACTAAAAACGAATATGCTAGGTGCTGATATGAGTATAGGCTATAATGGCTCAGACCATTCAAGAAAGGCATTAGATATAAGAGCTACTAAAAGACTTAAATTGAATACAGGATTTATAACAGAAGACCATAACGAGGTTATAAGACAGCTTATGGTTACGGAATACTGTTGGGTTCACGAGAACGGAGGATTGTCTCCTATAGTACCTACAACGCAATCATTTAACGTTAAAACACAGCTAAACGAGAAGTTAATAAACTTTACCATTGATTTTGAATATGGTAACAATTATATACAGGACATTAGATGATAAATGTACAATTATACATAGAAGATGAAAGAATTGACTTGTTTGACGATGAAACTATTGGGTTAACATCAACTATTCAGGATGTAAGAGATATATCTAAGGTTTTTGCTGACTACTCTAAACCATTTACTGTTCCTGCAAATGAAAGGAATAATAAATTATTCAAACACTTCTACAACTTTGACATAGATGGATTTAATGCCACCACTAAGAAAAGAGCTACAATACAATTAAATCACTCACCATTCAGGGAGGGTTTCATTTATGTTGAAGGTTGCAATCTAAAAAATAATGTAGCCAACACTTACACTCTAGTTTTCTACGGAGGATTGGTTTTGTTAAAAGATAAAATAAAAGACCACACTCTTAAATCTTTAGTTGCAGAATTAAAACAATATGACCACGAATATAACGATGCTAATGTAAGGACTGGATTTACTACTGGATTAAGTTCAGAGGACATTATATATCCACTAATTACCCCAGAAAAAAGGCTTTATTTTGATTCGGTAAGCGCAGACGAGAATACAAATTATAATGGTAATTTATTTAGCGACTCAACTCCTAGTACAACTAGAGGATTGAGTTATTTAGATTTAAAACCTGCAATAAAAGTTATAAAAATAATCAAGGCTATAGAAGAAAAATACTCTATAGATTTCACAGGCTTCTTTGACACAGACGATGATAAGAGGGTTACTCAATTAGAGAATCTATATCTTTGGCTATCTAGGGACAGTGGAAGAATAATAGATTACACTTTAAAGGAAATTCAAAAAATAAAATTTATTGATTTCACCTTTACTAGTGGAGATTTTATTGCTAGACAGCTAGATATAGACACTACTGATAATTCTTGGAGTTTTAACGTACCTGCCAACACTAGTACAGGTGTATTCGGGCAAGAAGGTTACTGGATATATTACAGTAGGGTTAGGATTACAAATATAACTCCATCAACTAGAAATTTAACCATAAAGGTTATAGATGAAATTTCTGGAAATACACTAGGAGAGCAGGTTGTTACTGGAAGCGGACTTCAAGAAGTTGCGACTGCTTTTAGAGGCAATTATTGGGGAGATGACAAGTCAAGGGAAGATGTATACCCCACCGAAGGTAGGGATTATAAAATAATTTGGGTTGCGGAATGCGATGACAACGTTTCTTTTGATGTAAATATAGAGTTAGAAGCTAGATACGTTACAAATAAAAACAGAACTAGCGAAAGAGCATACGCAAATTACAGCGTTTTTAATAATGCATCAGGAACAACATTACCTAAAATTGAAGTCTGGGACAATATTCCAGACATGGGTATTTTAGACTTCCTAACAGGACTCTTTAAGGTGTTTAATTTAACAGCTTATGTTAATGAGCCTATTCCTTTAGATGCAAATGGTAATTATAATCCTGTAATCGACATAAAAACCTTAGACGATTACTATGCTGATGCTACACAGAACGTTTCTAAAGGAACTATAGATTTATCGGATAGAATAGACATAGAGGCTCATTCTGTGAAAGCAGCAAAACCCTTCACTAAAGTTTCCTTTGAATATCATGAAACAAAAGCTGTTTTAATGGAACAGCATGAAGCTACTCATAATAAAGTTTTCGGAAATACCTCATTCCCTAGAGGAGATGCATTTGATTTTATAGGAGAAGAATATAAAATTCAATTGCCTTTCTCTCATTTAAAATATGAAAGACTTTATGATTCAGGAGTTGCAGGTAGCGACACCGAAATACAATGGGGTTATGCAGCAGGAGGCACTTTTAAACACGAAGACCCTACAACTCAATCTAATAATACCCCTATTGGTAATTATAATCCTATAAACATAAAGCCTTTACTTTTCTACGGAATAAAACAAACTATAAGCGACACGGATAAAAAAATAAACTGGAATACAGGTACAGCAACTGGAATCTCAACATATTGGAGACCTTCTAATTCAAACGAAGAAGGTGGAGGAACTGCTGAAACATCTCCTGCTTTTAACTTAAATTTTGACAGTGAGTTTGATGAATGGTATAGAACTGATTACCTAGATTCTATTGATATAGATGGACTTGAAGTGAGTACGGATAACTCTTTATTTTCTTTACATTATAGCACATACATAACAGGTATTTACGAGGCAAAGAAAAGAATATTTGAATACAATGCCTATTTACCTGCAAAAGTATTGACAACATATAAACTTAATGACCAAATAAAAATACATAACAATTTGTTTCATATTAATACAATGAACACAAATTTAACTACAGGTCAGACAAAATTAGAGCTTATTAATATAGTTCCTAATTTCTCTCCTATAGCTCCTTCTCCTTCTATTGTGCCTAACGGAGCATATTTATCATCAGGAGGACAAGAAGGGTATTCATCAGCATCAGCAGTAAACGCTTGTGCGGACACTACAGCAAATAATACTTTTTACTGGTCTAGCACTTTAGATAAATTTGTCGAATTTGACGAAGCTGAATACATAGTTCGTAACGCTACACTTGCTATTCCTGCTGATGGTTGGTATGCCTCATCAAGAACTACAACAGGAGAAAGAATGGTGCGACAGTCTATATCAGGAATACTTCAAACAGCAACTAACTGCTCATAATTATGATAAAAAATATAATAGACTTACTAAATGTAAGTGATTGGTACGGAATTTCAGAGAATGTAGACATTGCTAAAGGCAAGTACAAAGCTGTTGGAAATATGAAAGAAATGAAACAACAATTAAAACGAATTTACAATGGCAAATAAGAAGATATTAATTGACATTAGGGTAACGGATGCTCAGGCTTCTACCAATATAAATAAAACAACAAAAGCAGTTGATGGACTAGCTAAATCAACACAAGTTCTTGAGGGTAGAACTAGAAAAAACAAAGCTACTAGCGGACTTAACAACACTATACTACAAGAATCAGGTAGGTTAGCTTCTGATGCTGCCTATGGTTTTCAGGGAATGGCAAACAACTTAGGTCAGTTAGTTTCTTTATTTCAAATATCAGCCAAAAACTCAGGTGGATTTGTAAAAGCATTACAAGACTTAAAAAGTTCATTCTTTGGGGTTGGGGGTATTCTAATTGGAGTACAGCTTTTAATTAGTTTCTTGCCTCAAATTCAAAAATGGTTCGAGAAATCAGCTAAAGCTGCAAGTAAATTTTCAGGAGCATTTGATGACCTTTCTTCCAAGGTAGGTAATGCAGCAGGTAATTTTGAAATATATATAAAAACACTTCAATCATCTACTAAAGGTGAAAAGGAGAAAGCGGATGCTATATTAAATTTAAATAAGGAATTTCCCGATTATATATTAAGCTTAAAAGAAGCAAATATATCTTTAGATGATGTTAAAAATAATACTGATGAAGCGACAATAGCTAATAATAGTTATAGAGAGAGTATTATCAAATTAGCATTATCACAAGCTGCGCAATCTAAAATTCAAGAAATTCAAGCACAAGTACTGGAAAAATCAGTACCTAGAAGACAAGAGTTAATAGATTTAGGACTTACAGAGCAGTCTTTAGCTGAACAACAATTAATATCTATATCTGAATTTACCACACAAGATGAATTGAGGAGGGATAAGTCAATACAAAGGCTAAAAAACGATACAGAAGAGCATAATGAGTTTATTGCTAACAAAGACAAAGAAATAAAAAGTATACTTGACTTTGTAGACATTCAAGTAAAAGGAATTAACAAAGTTACAAGTGCTGCAAGAAATGCTAGAGTCAGTGGATTAGATGATGTAGGAGGATTTAGAACTACACCCGAAGAAGAAGATAAAAGAAACAAAGCTGTTCAAAGAATTATTGAGAAAGGTTTTGGAGAAACTTTTGCTATAAGGAAAAAAGGAATTAAAAAAGAATCAGACTTATGGTTTAAGAATTTAAAAGCTGAAAGAGAAGCTAAAGACAAGGATGCTAAGAAAGATGTAGAGTTGAAAAAAGCTACAAATGAAGAAATCCTCATGGAAACCGCTAACTTCTTCGATGCAGCTTCTCAATTAATGGGGGAGCATACAGCAGCAGGAAAGGCATTTGCTATAATAACAGCTACAATAGACACGTATGTTGCAGCTAACAATGCTCTAGCAAACATACCTGCCCCTGCTAACTATATAGCAGCAGCAGCGACTATAGTACAAGGATTGGCAAATGTTAAAACAATAATGAACACAGGTGCGCCTGTTGCAACTTCTGCTACTACAGGAGGTTCGGGCGTAACACCACCTGCTTTTAATGTAGTAGGAACATCGGAAACCTCTCAATTAGCGCAAGCGGTGGGTAGAGGAAACCAAAACTCAGTAGTAAAAGCCTATGTAGTAGGTAGTGAAATAACTTCACAACAAGAATTTGACAGAAAAATAACTAATACCGCAGGATTATGAGAATTATAGAATTATTAATTGACGAAGACGCTCTTTTTTCAGGCATAGAAGCTATATCAATAGTGGATAGACCTGCAATAGAAGAAAACTTCATTGCTCTTAACGAGCAGCAAAAGACAAAGTTAGCTGAAATAGACAATGAGAAAAGGATTCTCATGGGTGCAGCTTTAATACCCAATAAGAACATCTATCGTTCAGATGGAGAGGAAGAGTATTATATCTACTTCTCTGACCAAACAGTTAGACAGGCTTCGGAATTATTCCTAATGAATGGGAATCAGAATGAATCTACTTTGGAACACGAGGCTAAGTTGAATGGTCTGAGCGTAGTTGAGAGTTGGATTATAGAAGATGAAGTCCATGACAAGAGCAGAAAATATGGTTTGAATATGCCTGTAGGGACTTGGATGGTGTCTATGAAGGTAAACAATGATGAAGTTTGGAATAACTACGTTAAAACAGGCAAAGTCAAAGGTTTTAGTATTGAGGGTTACTTTACGGATAAACTAGAGATGTCTAAGTCTTCAAATTCAATAGACGAAAGTGAAGCTATTGAAATACTATTTGAAATACAAGACTTCCTAAGCTCTAAGAGATATAAACTAGAATCCTATAATGACTATCCTGCCTCTGTATCTAATAATGCCAAAAAAGCAGTAGAATACGCAGATGAAAATGGATGGGGTTCTTGTGGGACTGCTGTAGGTAAACGTAGAGCCTCTCAATTAGCCTCTAGGGACAGTTTAAGCGTATCTACCATAAAAAGGATGTACAGCTTCCTATCTAGGCATTTAAGCGACCTAGATGCATCTAAAAGCTATTCTGATGGATGTGGTAAGCTCATGTACGACGCTTGGGGAGGCAAGTCAGCTTTATCTTGGAGTAAATCTAAACTTAAATCAATAGGCGAAATAGAATGAAAAAAGAAGCTACACCAAGTAGAACCTCTCCGAAAAACAGTAAGAGAGGATGTCTTTGTAAGAATGGGAGAACATATTCTTCTAAATGTTGTGATGGAAGTTTACAGGCTCAAGGGATAGGAAGTTTAACAGGTAACTCACAATAAGAAGATATGGCAACAACAAAAAATAATTCAGCATATAAAGTACACGTCCATCATACGAATCAAGCAGAAGTAGATAGTGTTAATGTAGAAAATGGAGCGATGCTTCACACTACTGATGCATTATATATGGGTCATAATGGAGAGCAAGTAATTGTCTATCCGCAAGGAGGTTCATCAACATTAGGTTGGGCAAGGTATGATGACACTCAATACACAACAGCATTAGACACTAGACTAACTCTAGTAGATGGAGTTGAAGTTATAATGCCGAACAATGCAGGTAACATAACTACAAGTGATGAGGTTGTTTTTTATGATGGTGCAACAAAAAAGGTTCTAGGACACAATATTAACGATGTATATGTCACAACTGTTGTCTTTAAGATGAGAACTAGTAATGCCAATCAAACTCACGTAGATATTAGATTTGTTAGTTCTTTAGGTCAAGGAGAAATAGAAAGGGTAAGGAAAACAATAGCTTTCCACAAAGGAAATGACACCATACAAGATGAACACGAAATATTTCAATATTATACTGACTCCAACTTTGTAGATAATGGAATTGAAATAAAAATAATGGCAGAGGGTGCAGATGTGGAAATATGGGATATAATATATTTCATACAAAGAACACAGAACGGAAGATGGTCTTAATGAAAATCTAACACCTGTTAATACAAACATTACTTTACTATAAATAAACAATAAAATGGAGAGCATAAAAGCAACTACAATTCTAAATGACATTCTACAGAAGTTGTCTTTACTCACTAAAGAAGAAGAACTTTCTCAAGATATACTCGAACAGGAGGTACAAGAGGAAGTTGTAGAAGCTTCAAGTGAGGAATCATCTAATGAAGAAGTACAAGAAGAATCTACTGAGCTTGAAGAAGCTATTGAAGGAGATGAACTTGTAGAAGAAGGAACAGAACTAATGGAAGGTTATGTTACAGAAGAAGCATTCGCTGCATCTATATCGGCTCTAAAAGCTGAACTAGACGCATTGAAAGGCGCACTTGAAGGGGAATTATCCTTGTACAAGTCTCAAAAGGAGGAATTATCTAGTCAACTAGAAAAACTTTCTGCTGAAGCTGCTACAAAACCAATTGTACATAGTCCTGAAAATCAAAGCGAAGCTAAAGTAAACCTTCGTCAACCAAATGCTAACAGACCTATGGGAACAATGGATAGAGTCTTAGCAAAACTAAACAACAACTAAACAATAAACAAACAAAAAAATGGCTACAACTACTTCAATTACAACTACTTATGCAGGAGAGTTTGCAGGAAAATATGTTTCCGCAGCTCTTTTAAGTGGAACTACTTTGGCAAATGAATTAATCACTATCAAGCCAAACGTAAAATTCAAAGAAGTGATGAAAAAGGTGTCTACTGATGACATCGTTACGGATGGAACTTGCGACTTTACTGCAACTTCTACTTTAACTTTAACTGAAAGAATCCTTCAACCAGAAGAGTTCCAAGTAAACCTACAATTGTGTAAGAAAGACTTCGTTTCAGATTGGGAAGCAATTTCAATGGGATATTCAGCTTTTTCTGACCTACCTTCTAGCTTTAGCGATTTCTTAATTGCTCACGTTGCAGGTAAAGTTGCACAAAAAACTGAAAACACAATCTGGCAAGGTGTTAACGCAACCGCAGGAGAATTTGATGGTTTTGAAGTTACTCTAGCAGCAGACGGAGATGTTATCGATGTAGGAGAAGGTGCTGCTGTAACAGCTGCAAATGCAGTTGAAAAAATGGGCTTGACAGTTGATGCAATTCCTTCTAGCGTTTATGGCAAAGAAGACTTGACTATCTACGTTGCACCAAATGTATATAGAGCTTATGTAAGAGCTTTAGGTGGATTTGCTACTAACGTAGGAGCAGCAGGTACAGACAACAAAGGAACACAATGGTTTAACGGAGGTGCACTTACATTTGATGGCATAAACGTTGCACTAGCATCAGGTATGAGTTCTAACAAAATGGTAGCTGCTGAAAAAAGCAACTTATTCTTTGGAACTGGATTACTTTCAGATTCTCAGGAAGTAAAAGTAATTGATATGGCTGACATTGATGGTTCTCAGAATGTAAGAGTTGTTATGAGATATACAGCAGGTATTCAGCACGCAATCGGTTCTGACATCGTTCTTTACTCGTAATAAACAAATTAACTAATCAAAGAGGGTAGGTAAGCCAAGAGCCTACTTACCCTTTTTTAATACTATAAAACTATGGCTTGTGATTTAACTGGGGGAAGATTAAGACCTTGTAAAGATGTTGTAGGTGGTATAAGACAAATTCATTTCGTTGATTACGGAGACCTAACAGGAGTAACGTTAGGCACTAATGATGAAATTACCGACATTACAGGGGATTTTACTTATCATACTTACGACGTCAAAGGAAATTCTTCCTTAGAAACAAATATTACTTCGTCTATTGACAATGGTACAACCTTCTTTGAGCAAATAGTGAATTTAACATTCCCTAAACTGACAAAAGAGGATAACAAAGAATTGAAATTGATGGCTTATGGTCGTCCTTACGTTTTCATTGAAACTTACAATGGAGGTGTGATGTTAGTTGGTAGAGAAAATGGAGCTGATGTTACCGCAGGTACAGCAGTTACAGGAGCAGCAATGGGAGACCTAAATGGTTACACTTTAACATTGACCGCTAACGAGATTACTTTACCAAATTTTGTAGATGGTGCTACAGCAGCAGACCCATTCGCAGGGATAACTGGTACTGCAACTCCATCAGCTCAGAGAAACCCCTAATAACTATTAGGTTTAGGTTTAAAGGGAGGGCATTCGCCCTCCTTTTTTTTGCTATATATAAAACACTTTAAGTTTAATATATTACTTTGTTATGGAGATTTTAACTACATCAACAGCAGAGCAGTCAATTAGAATAATTCCTCGTGCTGATGCAACAAATCCAACTTTGTCTTTAACGGACAAATCAACTAGAACCACATCAGACATAACTGTAACTAAAACTACAGAAGAAGATTTTATGGTTTTAGAAGGAATATTTGCTTTGTCAGAAGGCAATCAGTATTCATTCGTAGTTAAGGATGGAGATGTTGAAATATACAGAGGTTTAATATTCTGCACTGACCAAGTTAATTTAGATAAATACTTTATAAACGAAGGAGAGTATAAGTCTGATGAGAGTTATGATAATGACTTTGTAATTATATAATGAATAAAAATATCAAGGTGGCTAAGAATAGAAAAGTAAGTTTAGCAGTAGATAAGGTAAGTCAATCCGTTCACGTTTTGAATTTATCTTCCTACACAAAACCCGAAGTAAATGAGTCTACTCGTTATGATTGGGTGGAATACGGAGACGACAATGATTACTTCTCTTACCTAATCGGTAGGTATAATGGCTCTCCCACTAATAATGCAGCTATCAATGGAATAGCTGAAATGATTTATGGTAAGGGTTTGGAGGCTACAGAAAGTTCTAGTACGGAAGCTGAGATTAAAGAGATGAAGGCTTTATTGCGAAAAGATGTTATAAAGAAAATATCATACGACTATAAAATGATGGGTCAAGCTGCTTTGCAAGTAATATATAGCAAAGACAGAAGTAAAATTGTTCAGGTAGAACACATGCCTATTGAGACTCTTAGAGCTGAGAAAGCTAATAGAGAGGGAGAAATAGCTGCTTATTACTACTCGTCAGATTGGTCGAAAATTAAATCTAATAGTAAGCCTCAAAGAATATCGGCATTTGGTAAAAGTGAAGATGGAATAGAGATTTTATATATTAGACCTTATAGAGCAGGATTTTATTACTACTCTCCTGTTGATTATCAAGGAGGTTTACAGTATGCCGAATTAGAAGAAGAAATTGCAAACTACCATATAAATAATATTCAAAATGGACTGCAACCTTCAATGCTTATTAACTTTAATAATGGTGTTCCTGATAAGGAGCAGAGAGATGAGATTGAAAAAGCCATCTACAGCAAGTTTAGTGGTAGTTCTAACGCAGGTAAGTTTATTTTGGCATTCAATGATAGCAAAGAGCTTTCGGCTTCAATAGAGCCAGTTATATTGAATGATGCTCATCAACAATATCAATTCCTTTCAGATGAGTCAATGAAGAAAGTAATGGTTTCCCATAGAATCGTGTCTCCTATGTTGGTTGGAATAAAAGACAATACTGGTCTTGGGAATAATGCCGAAGAATTACAGACAGCATCTTTGCTTATGGACAACACAGTTATAAGACCAATGCAAGTAACCATCTTAGATGAGTTAGAGAAAATATTGGAATATAATAATATTAACCTAGATATTTACTTCAAGACTCTTCAACCTTTGGAATTTACCGATTTAACCAACGCTATAACTGATGCAGAAGTAGAAAAGGAAACTGGTGTGAAAAGTGAGGCAGGACAAGCTGTAGAGGAAGAAGAAATAGAAATAGAAACAGAAGAATAATGGCAACAGCTCTATTTATAACTAGAAAGGACTTAGTAAAAAACACCGCATTGAGTGGAAATGTTGACACCGACAAATTCATACAATTCATAAAACTAGCGCAAGAAATACACGTTAGGAATTATCTAGGGAGTGATTTATATGATAAAATAAGTGCTGATATAATTTCAGACTCTTTAGCAGGTGACTACCTAGCATTAGTAAACGATTATATTCAAGATATGTTAATTCACTTTGCTATGGCGGAGTATTTGCCTTTTGCAGCTTATACAGTCTCAAATGGCGGTGTTTATAAGCATACAAGCGAAAATAGTGAGTTAGCTGACAAAACTGAAATTGACTACCTTATAGCTAAAGAGAGGGATTATGCTGAATACTATACTAATAGATTCATTGAGTATATGAGCTTTAATGCTTCAAATAAATTCCCTGAGTATTATACAAACAATAATGAGGACATTTATCCTGACAAAGATGCACTATTTAACGGATGGCACTTTTAAAGAAAAAAAGTAAAATAAAAGTTCAATATAAGCCTAAAAAGGCAAACGAAAATAAACTCAATAGTTACCTTTTAAAGAAAAAAGATGAATTGGGGAGCAATATATAATTTAACTTGGTTTGGTAATGCCAATCAAAATAACAGTATTGGATGGGGAGTAATTCACGCTATACTTATAGGAGTTAATTACTTATTAGCAAGTATGACAAATGTATTCTCAGACACAACATTATTTACAACAGACAAAACAGTAATATAAAATAAAATAAATGGCTAAACAAGTAATAAACGTAGGTATTAACGCAAACGATGGTACAGGAGACCCGATAAGAGATGCGTTTGTTAAAGTGAATGACAATTTTACTGAATTATACTCGGATGACACTGGTGATGTTGGTTCTATAACTGCAACAGCACCAATAGCAAGAGATGTAGCAACAGGAGATGTGACTATTTCATTGAATGATGCAGGAATTACAAACGCTAAAATGGCAGCCAATTCAGTAGACTCTGCTCAGTATGTAGATGGTTCTATTGACACTATCCATATAGCAGATGACCAAATCACTTATGCAAAGCTAGGAGCTGAATTTACAACTTCGGCAGCAGTTGCAGCTTTGGCTATAGATTTTTCTTCTGCTCAAGTATTTACTAAAACAATAACAGCAGATTCTACATTTACTTTTACAAACGTAGGAGTAGGAATGGTTAAGGATTTAATTCTTACAGGTGACTTTGTACCTACATTTCCTGTAGGAAGTAAAATTGTAGCAGGAACTTATGACGGAACAGTTTCCAACTTCATTCAAATAGTAGTAGCAGGAAGCGGAGACTACTGGTTATCAATCTCAAAAGCACAATAAGATGAAAGCAATAGAAATAGATGGAAACATCAAAACTTACAGAAGTATTCCACAGACTTGGACAGATGCAAATGGATTGCACCTAAACTTTAGAAAGGCGAAACATTCAGACTATGGTCTTTACGATGTTGTTAAACCTGCATACGATTTTCAAAGCCAAAAGCTAGGTTCTTTGGCATTCGATAAGAAAAAGAAAATATTCACATACGCTGTAATTGACATCGACTTTGATGCTACTTACGAGTCAATGGGTGACGATATGGAATCAACAGGTGAAATCAAACCTATTTATGATATAGATGCCTTGAAAGCTGATAAAATATCAGACATTAAATCAAAAGCAGGAAGTTTATTGAAGCCTACTGATTGGTATGTTATAAGAAAAGCAGAAAGAGCTATTGATATACCTCAAGAGGTAGTGGCAGAACGCTTGGAAGTTATTACAAAATCCACTACATTTGAAGAAGAAATTAATGCGTTAGAAACGTATTTAGATGTAAAAAAATACTCTTATAGTTTTTCACCTGAAATAGACTAATATGCTCGGCAAGAGAATAATAAATTCAAATGATGCAGGCGTTAGCACCTGTTCTAGCGACACAACTGACATCTTTGGCAATTCAAGTGGTGTAGCATTGTATTCTATGGATTACGATGCAAGTGATGAAAGTGGTAACTATGATGGCACACCTACTGACGTTGAGTTCGGAGTAGGCGGTCACATAAACTATGGAGCAGGGTTTAATGGGAGTAGTAGTTATATAAACTTAAATTCTGCTATATTACCTGCGAGTGTTTTTTCTGTTTCTTTTTGGGTTAACGTAAATTCTTTGGCTACTGAATGGATATTTAGTCAATATACAGGAGGTGTTACTGGAAGATTTATTTTCAATATAACTCCTACAGGAGGCTTTCAAATAAACGTCAGTAGCACAAATTCTCTTTCAACAACTGATATTCCTGTAATAACTATTGGAAATTGGCATCATGTTGTTGTAGTTAAGGATGGTTCTAACGGTTGGACTTTGTATGCTGATGGTCAGCTGCACAGTACTTGGACAAGCACGGAAAGCATTATTACTAATCAAAACACAATACTTGGTGGCGATGATTCGGTTACAGCAAACAATCTTGATGGTAATCTTGACCAAGTAAGAATATTCAATAGTGCATTAAATCAGTCACAGGTTGATGTTCTTTACGCAGAAACCGCTTGTGTTTATACTTGTACCACAGATACAGTAGATTATCCTACAACAAACGTAGCATATTACAAATTAGATAATACAGCAGAAGACGAAACAGGAACCTATGATGGAACAGCTACAAATGTAAATTATACTTTTGGTCGTTTTGGTCAAGCTGCGGTGTTTAATGGGAGTAGTAGTTATATAGACACAAATGTAAATTTTACAGATTTTTCAAATGGAGATTACACTGTGTCAATGTGGGTTAATAAAAATACTGACACAGATGCTTTTTTTGCAGGTACAATTTCCGCTACTGGTGCTCTCAATGGCATATATTTTGCTTGGGTTCGAAGCACTAACGCAAGTTCTCCCAATGCAATAAGATTTCTTGAACGAAACACTACTACAACAGCAACATCAGTAATATCAACTACAGGTTATACTTTTGGTCAATGGATTCACGTAGTTGGTGTAAGAAGTGGGGGTACAAATTTTCTTTATGTAAATGGAACTCCACAAGGCAGTGATTCCAATCAAAATATAAATCACAGTGCTGATTTTACTATCGGACGTGCAGGGGCATATACAACTAGTTACCTTGATGGCTCAATAGACCAAGTAAGAATATTTTCTTCAGCTTTAGACGCTACTCAAGTAGAATCGCTTTACAACGAGGTTTACTGTGTGCCTAATGTAACAAGAAACGCAACTAACCCATTTGGAGACTCAAGTGAATTAGCTTTATATAAGTTTGAAGATAATGCTAACGATGCCGAAGGTAACTATAACGGTACTGCAAGTAATGTTACTTATGCTTCAGGGTATATAGATAAAGCAGCGGTGTTTACAAACACGTCTTATATAAACGGAACATCTTTAACTACAGGATTGCCCTTAACTTTTTCTTTTTGGGTTAAACCCACTTCAACTTTAAACGCTGTGGGGCGTTTAATTAGCAAAAGAAGTAGTTCAACAACTGGTTTTACTATAACTGGAAGTTATAGTTCAAGTCTTGGCTATCCAATAATGGGTTTTTTAAAAGGAGGTGGTTACGCAGGTGGGGTAGATGGAATAGCAACAAATAAATTAACTGTGGGTGTTTGGAGTAACGTTGTGGTTGTTGTAGAAACAACGGGATGGACTTCTTATATTGATGGAGTTTTAAATGCCAATAACACTGGTAGTATAACAAGCAACTCTATTGCGGTTGATTTTGGTAATGCATTTAGCATTGGTAATTGGGTAGGTTCAGATTGGACTTTAGACCAAGTAAGAATATTTAACAGAGCATTAGATAGCGGAGAAGTAACCGCTCTTTACAACGAATAAGATGGAAGACTTAAAGATTTTTGGAATATACGGAATAAACATCTCAGCATTGGCAATAAGCATATCAGAAATAAACCCTTACATCCAAACTCTTGTACTTATTTCTACATTAGTATTTACAGTTATACAAATAATAAAAGCACTTAAAAAGTAATGGCAAAAGTCGATATAGATGGAGATGGAAGAGCAGACTTTTCTTTAAGCTTAACAAATATAGTAATGTTAGTCACAATGATAGTTTCATTAGTAGGAAGTTATTATACATTAAATAGTAAGATTGCAATTCTAGAAATAGAAGTTGAGGAAGCCAAGACCTTGCCTCCTCAGAAAATAAGTGAAAAAGAGTTAGACTTAAAGTTTGAAATACTACAAAATGAGATTAAAGACATTAAGCAAAACTTTAAACGCAAATGAAATACTTTACACTAGATGAATTTGATTCGCCTGATGTTGAAGGTAGTGGTTGTAATATGGATTCTAACTTCCTTTCAATGCTTGACAACGCTAGAGATATGTCAGACGGCATCCCATTCAAAATCAATAGCGGTTACAGAACACAAGAGCATAATATTGAAATCTACAGAAGGCTTGGAAAGAAGCCAATTGACTCTGCCCATCTCAAAGGCAAAGCAGCAGATATTTCCTGTTCGGGTTCACGAGAAAGATGGATTATTATTACAGCATTGCAAGATGCAGGATTTAATAGGATTGGAATTGCAGACAACTTCATCCACGTTGACTCAGATGAGTCTAAATCACCAAACGTCATCTGGACTTACTAATACAGTTGGAAATACGTTATGGATAAAAAGAAATTCAAAGACACCAAAGTAGGTCAATTCCTGTTAGAAAAGATTCCTAATGTTGTAGGTTCAATAGCAGAGGACACAGCTGTAGGAAGCGTTATACAGGCTATTATAGGAGGTTCTGATATGTCTCAAGAAGATAAAGAACTTGCACTTAAAAAACTAGAACTAGAGCGTACTGAAATGGATGGCATTACTAAGAGGTGGGTTGCTGATTCCAAGTCTACAAGTTGGTTAGCTCAAAACGTGCGACCATTAACATTAACATTCTTAACAATTGCTTTTGTTGTTGGGTGGTCATTACAATTAGAAGAACTAGAAACAGTGAAAGATTTACTACAAATAGTTTTTATAGGTTACTTTGGTTCAAGAGGAGCTGAAAAAATAATGGGTAATAATAGACACAAGTAATGGCAAAGATTCAAGTATCAAGTTACAAACCTAACGAAAGAATAAAACGCAAAGGTGTTCACGCTAAATCTAAGATGAGCAGTCTTAAATCATCTAAGAATTATAATAAGAAATACAGAGGTCAAGGTAAAAAATAAATTATGTTAATAGGTATAGAGGAAAAAGTGATTAGCTTTATCAGAAAAGAGAAAGAGGAGAATGGAAGCTGCTACGCTTCAAATAAGACGTTCTGCGACACTTTAAACGTCTCAGAGAGGACTTTGTATAGAATTATCAATAAATTGCAGCAGAGAGGCTTAATTACAAGAAAAACTACTTCAAACGGTCATTACGGTAAGACTCGTAAAATAGACGTATAAGAAAAGGGGAATAAGTCTGTTACCAACTTTCATCCCCTTGCTCCTAGTGTAAAACAAATAAATAAATGAATATGAACTGTTTAAAAGGGTAGTCCGTCCCCTGCTTTCGCTGTTCTCTTAGGAGCATCTTGTTTTTGCTCAGGAACAAATTCATCAATCCAAACTGTATGGGTTTGACCATACTGATTAGCTTCTCTTAGAGTCCCTACAGACAGTCTAAGATACTTTTCTCCTTTGTACTCAGTCCAATAAGGTTGAACCTTACTAGCAGCGATAGAAATGTTTACCATTCCATAATCTCCTACTAGCTTACCGTTACCCACATACTTCTTTTCACTCATAATAAATAAATTTAAATTAGTTTTCTCTTAAAGTCTTCCGACTCGTCTTCTCCAAATACACCTAGTTCATAGAAACCTGTTAGCTTCAATACAGCTCTACTCATAGCTCTTTTCTCAGCCATTTCCATAACATACCAAGTATTGCAGTTACCGTCTTTGTAACCCTCTCCTTTTAATGCCGAACCAAATGTTTGTATTTGTGCGCCTTCTTTAGTTGCATTTGCTTTAACTACTGCAAATTGAGGTTCACAATTAATGACATCGTAATTGATGTTGATTTTCTCTATTGCCTGAATCTTGTCAATTCCTGCACGAGTGATAATCATATAGTGCTGATGTTTGTAAATGTCATCGGCACTAAGCTCGTACTTCTTGTAAAGTTTAGATAATTTGTCTCTATTCATGTTAGATACTTTTTAGTTACAATGCAAATGTATATAATATTTTCATATAAAACAAATTATTTCTAATAATACAGTTACAAGTAATTACAAGTAACTATATATATCGCATAAATAACTATATATATACTTAAAAAAAAAGATATATAAATGTATATATAATTACTTGTAACTGTATATATAAAGTAAAATATAAAAAAAGAAATTTAATAAACAAATATAATTATATAAAATATTTTACTATCTTTACATTCGATTAAAACATTTTATATGGAAGCAACATTTGAGAGTATTGGAATTGAATTAAGAGGGAACAGTAATCAGCAAAAATGTAAATGCCCTAACTGTGCTAAAATAGGCAAAGAGAATTATAAGGACAATTGCCTAGCTGTAAACTTACATGAGGGAATTTACTATTGTCATAAATGCAATTGGCAGGGTAAGGTTAAATCAGAAGAACAGACCTTAACAGGCATAATGCCAAATAAAAAGATGTATAAGAAACCTGAGAGAAGTAAACTAAAGAAATTAACTAAGAAAGGTGCTAACTTTCTTATTAAAAGAGGAATTACAGAAGAAGTTATCAAAGCTAACAAAATAGTTTCTTCTAGTGATGGTCAAAGTATTGTATTCCCATACCTAAAGGAAAGCACGATTATAAATTATAAATCTAGGGGAATTGATGGTAAATGGTTTACGCAATCTAAAGATGCAGAGCCAATAATCTACAACTACGATAGATGTATTACTAGTAAAGCGATTGTGATATGTGAGGGGGAAATGGATTCTTTGTCTTGGGAAGTAGCAGGAGTAACATCCCATACATCTGTTAATATGGGTGCTCCCAATGTTGGAGATAAGAATATTGATGGGAAGTTGGAATGCATTTCTAATTGCTACGAAGTGTTTGAAGGAGCTGAAACAGTTTATATTGCAACTGACAATGATGAGAATGGTAGGAATTTAGAGAAAGAATTGGTTAGAAGGATAGGAGATGAAAAATGCCTATTGGTCGATTTAAAGCCTTACAAGGATGCGAATGAGGTCTTACTAGCGGAAGGAGTAGAAAGCCTCGTAAAACGCCTGAAAAGTGCCTCTAGCCCGAAGTTAGAAGGTGTATTCTCAGTCGATGACGTGAGAGAGAGTATGTTAGATGGTTTTCACAATGGACAAGATAGAGGAAGCACAACTTATATTCC
>Ga0213861_10001051_pt1 | contig 24669 bp, 28 predicted proteins | sample PICome_4_FD_160110 | JGI IMG/M metagenome (GOLD analysis project Ga0213861, IMG submission 160110) | Coastal seawater microbial communities near Pivers Island, North Carolina, United States - PICO131 | ecosystem: Environmental > Aquatic > Marine > Coastal | place: USA: North Carolina... | reverse complement strand
GGTTTACAACGGGGCGCCGCTGGTTAATGACCAAACAAAGCGTTTATTTGAGGGTGTCGGTGTCGCCTCTGGCTGACGGTTTGGTGGCTGCAACTTGTTCAGCTTTAAGCAAAACTTTGGCTGCCTTGGCTGACCTAGCGGCTCTTTTGGCAGGGTGTACATACATAATTGCCGCGATAAAAAAAGTCGTTGCCAGAAAGATTTCAACCCAAGCCATCAAAATACTCGGCCCTGGCGGATCAGAAGCAACCCGAACGACCCCCTCCATCAAGTAAAGCAAGACCAACATACTGGCCCACTGCATGGTGTAGAGACTACCCTTTGAAACGCCTCTAAAAGCAAAAACCAAGGGCACAGCTTTTAAGAACAATAACGAACCGGGCCTAAGCGGGGCCAAAAAGATTTCCCAAGCCAGGCACCATAAAAAAAGCGCGATAAGACTGATCAACGCCACGCGTTGAAGTCCAGCGGACAATTTAATGTCTTTTTCGTGATCAGCGCTTGTTATCATGGGCCAACGTTACCTTTGAGTCAGGGTTCTGCATGCTGCGCGACAAGTTACCTCGTCTAAAAAGAGCGCTGATGCGTATTGTATCGGCAGCCATCCGTGATCGGTTGTTTCAGGTCGCGTCAAGTTTGGCGTTCACAACCATTTTGGCAATCGTGCCGTTATTGGCTGTGACATTGTCGTTGATGACGGCTTTCCCAATCTTTGCAGATTTTGAGTCGGCACTTCAGACGTTTTTGCGCGAACAATTGATGCCTGAGGCTTTTTCAGAGACGGTCATGCGTTATTTGGACGAGTTTGTTGCGCAAGCCTCGCGTTTGTCCACAGTGGGTGGTCTGTTTTTACTGGTGACTGCCGTCTTGGTCATTCTATCCGTTGACGACGCCCTCAATGATATTTGGCATGTTAAGAAGCAGCGTTCGATTGGACAGCGTTTATTGATTTATTGGGCTGTGCTCTCGGTCGGGCCAATTATTCTGGGGGCCAGCATTTGGACATCTTCTTTGGTGGTGCATCAAGCGTTTACGTTAAGCGGTGGCACTGCCCTGCCCTTAGCCCTATTGGGCTCTGGTGCGCCTTTCTTTTTAGGCGGTGTGGCCTGCGCCCTTTTATTTGCCATTGTGCCGAACTGCCGCGTTCCCTTTTGGGTTGCCTTGGTGGGCGGATTCACAACCGCCTCTTTGTTTGAGATGATTAAATGGGGTTTAGGTCTGTACTTTGCTCAGATACCAACCTACACCGTTATTTATGGTGCTTTTTCTGTGCTGCCTGCCTTTTTACTTTGGATTTATCTCTCCTGGTTTGCCGTCTTGATTGGCGCCATTGTGTCAGCAAACATACTCGCACACGACCACACCGATCGACACGATGTGCGCTTGCATCATGACAATGCAAGTCTACCCTCCTACAATGACAGTCAGCATCTCGCTAGCGGAGAATCGAGCCATGTTAAAAGTCAGTGAAATTCTAAAAGTCAAAGGCAATACGCTTTTTACTGCTGGGCCTGATATGGCAGTCACGCAAGCCGTCAACATCATGAGTGAGCAAGACATTGGTTCTTTGGTCATCATGGCTCACGGCACCTTAGTCGGTATGTTGACCTTTCGTGAAATCATTCGCCACGTCAACAGCAACGGGGGTGCACTCGGTGAGTTCACTGTCAGGGCCATCATGGATGACGCCCCACTGAGTGTCACGCCCAATACAGATGCCGACGAGGTGCAACGACTGATGTTAGCCAAGCACGCGCGTTACATTCCAGTAATGGATGGCCCCACGCTGATGGGTGTGATTTCGTTTTATGACATGGCGCAAGCAATTGCCGCTGCTCAGCAATTCGAAAACGCCATGCTAAAGGCATATATTCGCGATTGGCCAAGCGATGGTGATAGCGCATAGCCTTCTCTTTAGAAGCAACCAAACAATGGCGTGGCGACGGCAGGTCTCTGGCAGGACTCTGGCTGGTCTCTGACAGGTCTGTGCGGGGTCTGTGGATGATCTGTTGTTGAAGAGACAGCGCACAGCCCTCTGATCGGTCTAATTCACCCCAATCGTCTGCTCAGGTTTTGCTGCCCCAACAAGTTGCCACGCCCGCTCGATAAGCGTGGCGTCGCCTAAGTGCAATGAGGCCGCATCAGAAAGCGCTCTGCGCCAACGCCGGGCGCCAGCGCGACCGTGCCAAAGACCCAGCAGTGGGCGCACCAGAACCCTTAAGGGCACGCCTTGATTCATCTGCGAGTCAGCGTATTGAACCAAGGCCTTAATTAATTGTGCTTCGTCAATGTCATCAGACCGGTGCTGTAAGTGCTTAGACAATCGAACCAATACCGCTGGGTCGTGCCAGGCTGCTCGCCCCAACATGACACCGTCAAACGTTTCCCATGATTGGGCACAGTCCTCAACAGACGTTAGGCCACCATTTAAGACAATAATCGCATCAGGGAAATCGCGTTTGAGCTCAGCCGCCTGATCGTATTGTAGGGGTGGCACATCTCTGTTTTCTTTGGGTGAAAGTCCAGCAAGAATGGCGTGTCGCGCGTGGACCATAAAGACACGGCAGCCCACATCGTAGAGCGAGCCCACAAAGTCCTGCACAAATGCATAATTTGTGGTGCCGTCAAGCCCGAGACGGTGCTTGACCGTCACGGGTAGGTCAACGGCGTCTTGCATGGCTTTGACACAATCCGCCACAAGCTTTGGGTCTCGCATCAGGCAAGCGCCAAAAGCCCCCTTTTGCACGCGATCAGATGGACACCCGCAATTCAGGTTGATCTCATCATAGCCCCAGCGCTCGCCAAGTTTGGCGCTCGCGGCAAGCGCCGCCGGATCGCTGCCGCCAAGTTGTAGCGCCACCGGGTGTTCAGAGGCATCAAAATCCAAATGCCTGGCCTGATCGCCGTGCATCAACGCACCCGTGGTAATCATTTCTGTATAAAGCCGTGCTTTAGGGGCCAAAAGCCGATGGAAGTATCGACAGTGACGGTCAGTCACGTCGATCATGGGCGCGACACACAACTGCCAACCGCTTGGGTTTGATGATTTCATGGCTATTATTTTACGAGAACGACGCACTTCGACCAAAAACCCAAATTTCAACGCCCAACCGACGCCATTTGATGCAACCAATTCAGACCCCATAGTCGACTACAATCGTTAGGAACTGGGCACTGAGCCCCCTAGAGACTCATGGGTTGATTCACAGCAAATGGCTGTTTTTACTTCTGTCAGTGACGACGACGCCAAACGTTTGTTGGCCGATTATCAAGTGGGTGACTTTATTGCGCTTAACGGTATTTCCGCTGGTATCGAAAACACCAATTACTTTTTAAGCGCAACAAAAGGCGAGTACGTTTTAACGCTATTTGAAGTCTTAACGCATCAACAACTGCCCTTTTACGTGGAATTGATGCACTGGCTGGCGCAAAAAGGATTGCCCACCCCCCTGCCCCAAACCCGGCTGGATCAAACACGCATCAGCACCATTCATGAAAAACCAACGATCATCGTCAGCAAACTGCCGGGGCAATGGGTCAGCGACCCATCACTGGCCCATTGTGAGTTGGCGGCACAAACCATGGCTCGCTTGCATTTGGCAGCCAAGGATTTTCCGATTAAGCAGCCTAATCTCAGGGGCTTAGACTGGTTGCAAAAAACTGCCCCTTTGGTGACCGAGTTTCTTTCGGGTCAACAAATCGATTTGTTGACGACCGTTTTAAATCAACAGATTGCGCTTAAGGACTCCGGGCGTTTAGACAAGCTCCCGAGTGGACCGGCGCATTGCGACTATTTTCGGGACAACGTGCTCTTTGCTGGTACGCTTGAGAAGCCGGTCATGGGTGGGGTGATCGACTTTTACTTTGCCGGTTGTGAGCGCTGGCTTTTTGATATTGCTGTGGCGGTCAACGACTGGTGCATTGATCGCTCGACTGGTCGTCTTTTGACCGATAAGACCTTGACCTGGTTGCGAAGTTACCATTCCATCCGTCCATTAACGCAAGAGGAACTCGAACTTTGGCCGCAAATGTTGCAAGCCGCCGCCCTTCGCTTTTGGATCTCTCGGTTATTTGATTTTTATCGACCCAGACCAGCAGAAACCCTAAAACCGCATGACCCGACGCACTTTGAACGGATCCTTCGGATGAGAACCAACGAAAGTCCACCCACGATTTGGCAGGAAGAACTATGCAAGCCGTAAAACTACCACCAAGTGCTGGCTGGCAATGGATATTTGCTGGCTGGTATTTGTTTCGCCAACAGCCCATGGCGCTTTTTAGCTGGGCGATGTTTGTCACCCTTTTGCTGATCTTTGGCACCATTGCAGCGCCCATCGGGCCGCTATTATTTATTGCACTGATGCCAAGTATCACCTACGTCACGCTCTCAATTTCTCGAGACGTTCAGGCCGGACGTCGTCTTGGTCCGAGGCAATGGCTTGAGCCTTTACGCCAACCAGGCCTTTTTAAAAAGTTATTTTTGCTCGGGTTGCTTTACGTTGCAATTTGCTTGGGTGTCGGTATCTTGGTCTTTTTACCCTTTGCCAGCGAACTTTCAACAGCCATGCAAACACTCGCTGACTCGCAAGATGTGACGCCCCTGATTGAGGCCGTGCAAACGCCCATGATCATGTTTGCGATTCTTTACTTTATCCTAGCAGCACTGTTTTGGTATAGCCCTGTTTTAATTGGGTGGCACCACACGAGCATTGTCCAGTCTTTGTTTTTTAGCGCCATTGCTTGTTGGCGCAACAAATGGGCTTTTTTGGCTTATGGGGTTGCTTGGGCAGCGATCTTCTTGATGGTGGATTTCATCATGGGGGGGTTGGTGAGCCTGGGCGTCTCGATCGATTTGGCAGCGACCCTTCAAGTGCCCGTCAATATTGCGATTGGCAGCATTCTCTACGCCAGTTTTTACCCGACGTACATCAGCGTTTTTGGACAACCCAGCGAGACTGCCGCGCCTTAAGTATTTAATAGCTGGCTTAAAAGGTGATGCCAAGCTTCGATGATGTCTTGCTCAGGCCTAGCTCGCATTTCGATGACAGAACTGGCTTGCCAGCATACGAAAACTCGGCTAGGTCGAGCCGTTGGCACAACATGAACCAATTGCCGCTGACTGTCTAAAAATAAAAGAGACAATGGGACACGCATCCCTATGGTGTGGACGGCTGAACAGGGTTTGAGCCAAAGCACGTCATCGAAGGCAAGCTCATGTCGCCCTTGGAATCCTTTGAATCGACTTAAAAATGTGTGGCAGTACCGCACGCGTAGGCAACCCGCTGATACTGGGCTTGCAGGATTCACTTAACCCAGCCCTTGCAGCGTGTCTGCCAAGTTCACCCACATTGAAAAACCCAAGACCAAAAAAGTACTGGGAAAAAAACAAATCACCAAAGGCATGAGCATCTTGACAGGGGCTTGCATCGCTTTGCGTTCTATCGTCATCAAGCGATCCTGACGCAATTGCTCGGCCTGTCGCATCAGGGCTTGGGTCATACCAGCGCCTGCTCGCTCAGCTTGAATCATGGCCACGCAAACCCGTCGCACAGCTGGCGCGCTCACGTCTTGCATCAATTGCTCAAATGCTTTCACTCGACCACTGCCCGAGCAAACGGCTGATATCCAGCGCTGCCAATGCCCCAAAAGACCTCGGCGTGCGCCGATTTGATTTCGTCCCACCGCATAGAGATCTATCACCAATGCGACCGCCGTTTGTAAATTCATACCTGACCCCAAGCAAAGACACAGTAAATCCAAAAAGGCTGGTAATTCAGCAGTCAATTGTTGTTGGTATTGCAAGGCTCGTGATTTAAGCCATAGCCATACGGCAAGCCAGGCAACAGTCGCTGTCATGGTGGCGATCAAAACCGATCCAAGCAACCCAATCGATAACAAAAAACCAACACTGCTGACGGTGATTCGAAGCATCAAGAGATCGGCAACCACCCAATGATCCAAACCAGCATGGCGCAACGCATTTCGATAACGTTCACGTTGCGTCCAACTTAATATCCGTTCCAATCGTTGCCGCCAATGGTCCAGTGGGAATTGCAGTGTCATGACACAAAGTGACAAAACCACGACTGTCACACCTGACAGCACCAATATCAAAAAATGAGTGCGTTCCATACCGTCTTAAGTTAAGTGTTTTTTACGCTTTGAGCGATGGCTCTAAGCCACCAAAGTCCTAGGGACTCAAGGCCAATAATCATGAGGATGACCATGTGCCCTTCCGTTGTCGATAACAAAGTCGGTGTAAAAGCCTCGTCCATTGACGACAAAACCAGCATTAACCCAGGCGGCATGGCACCCATGACCCAAGCCTGCATCCAGCCTTGGGCCATTAAAGATGAGAGCTTCAAGGCAATTTGTTGGTTAGCCAACAAAGTCTTGCCTGTTTGCTCAAGCATCTGTGCCATCGGTCCACCTGTTCGAACGGCTACTCTAACAGTTGCCGCCAACATGTTCAGTGCCTCGCCTGGCAGTCGGATGACCAGTTCTTCAATGGCATCTTGAGGGGCAACACCCAAACGGATGCGATCGTTCACCACAGCAAACTCCTGCGACAGTGGTGCGAGGGCGTGTTGAGGCAATGATTGCAGCGCGACAGCAAAGCTCGAGCCTGCTCGCATGACAGACGACAGCGCAAAAAGCGCATCAGGTAGCTGTCGCTCAAATTGAGCTTTTCGGTGCGCTAGTGCTAAGCGCAAGAGCAGCTTGGGTAGGAACAAACTGCCGGTCGCTAACAACATGGCGAATAAGCCACCCACACCCAAAAGCCAAGCCCCGATGCCCACCAGACCCGCCAAACCACAGGCACATGGCCACAACATGGCGGCATCGACAAACAAGAACAAATCACGCAATCGATGCGCCGCCTCATCGGTATAGGTGACCTTGTGTTGCTTGATCGCATAGAAAAAAGCCCGTTGTACTGACCAAACAAAAAGTGCCGTACAAAGCCCCGCACCTGCCAAAAGCACCCACAGCAAAACGCCCATGATTAGGCAGCCCGACTTGGTGGTTCATTAAACCAGTCTGGCGACTCAAAGCCGTCAGCCCGCCACTGGGCTAAGAACGTGGGTGGTAAAGATTGGGTCTGAAAGGCTCGCGTGAGTCGGTTGTATCGCATGAGGGGTTGCAACTGAATTTGTCCTGATTCCAGGCCTGCCACCTCATCAATGGCGGTGATCACTCGCCGTCCATCGGCTAGGCGTTTTTGCTGCACGATCAGTTGAATGGCACGCACAATCTGATCGCGAATGGCGTTCAGTGGCAAATCTTTACCAGCCATGAGCACCATGGTTTCAAGCCTCGAAAGTGCATCGCGCGTGCTGTTGGCATGTAAGGTTGTCAGTGAACCATCGTGCCCCGTATTCATCGCCGACAACATATCAATCGCCTCAGCACCACGACACTCACCCACCACGATGCGATCGGGGCGCATTCGCAAAGCATTACGAACCAAATCACGAATAGTGATCTCACCTTGGCCTTCCATGTTTTTAGGGCGTGCCTCTAGACTGACCACATGTGGGTGATTTATTTTGAGTTCAGCCGCGTCTTCAATGGTCACGATCCGGTGCTTTGTGGGAACTTGGCCACCCAAAATATTGAGCAATGTTGTTTTGCCGGAGCCAGTGCCACCTGAAATCAAAATATTCAAACGTTGTGCCACGCAAGTGGCCAAAAACTGCGCCATGGCCTCACTGAGCGAACCCAATCGCACCAAATCCTGAAGGTCTAGCCTTTGACGGGGAAACTTTCGAATGGTTAAACAAGACCCTTTTAGGGCCACGGGTGAAATCACAGCGTTGACACGAGAGCCATCAGACAGCCGGGCATCGACCATCGGTGAAGCCTCGTCGATGCGCCTGCCTAGCGGATAGACAATCCGTTCAATGACTGTGCGAACCGCGCCATCGTCAGCAAATCGTGCCGAGTGTTGCTTTAAGGCGCCCTCAGATTCAACAAAAATCTGATCGTGTCGATTGACCATGATTTCTGAAATCGTGGCGTCATCCATCAAGGCTTGAAGCACACCCAAGCCAGCCACATCATCCATGACGGCTGAACTCAAAACCACCCTTTGTGACTCGGTTAGCCCGCGATCATCGCGCTCAAACATCTCATTGAGAAGCGTCATTGCACGTTCTTTTAACAGGTCATTGGACAAGCCAGACAGGTCGACCTTTCGCAGATCGAACAATTCGATTAGCTCAGCGTGTAATGCACATCGCAAAACGGGATCAATCAGGGTTTGAGAAGACGCCGCGTCGTGATCATCGCCCTGGTTTTGAGCACGCTCAGTGGATACTGCTGCGGACGGGTTTGAATGTTTAATACGCAATCGACACGGTCCAATAATGACCTCATCGGTTGGTAACAATGGGTAGTGATAGGATTTACTGACGCCATTAATCCGAGTACCTATAAATGAACCCAAGTCTTGAATTTGCAAAAAATCACCGGTGCGAGTGATCTTGGCGTGCGCCTTTGCGACTCGCCAATAATCAATGTGCACCTGACTCGAGGGGTCTTTGCCAATGAGGCTTGGAAGGTCTACAGTAAGCGTTTTTTTACGCCCGTCTTCGAAGGTCATATCAACATCTAACAAGCGAATTACTCCTGGTTTGGAAATGGGTTGTGGTTTTGATGTCGGTGAGATTCAGACCACTCAGTGGTGTTTTGTCGATCAGCCCGATGGTTGGTCACACTGTCCCACTGCGACAACCCGGGATGGGATGGATGCCACTGATGATCAGCATCATTGGATTCACCCCGGACGGGTACATTCAGTGAGGGTGGTTGCCCGACATGCTGGTCAGTGATGGCTTGCGCTTTTGCCACCCGAGCCATCATGTCGGGGTGGTTGGCGTCAATCAAAATGGGGGTGACAAACACCGCCATTTCAGTTTGTCTGGTCTGTGTGCTGGTCACACCAAACAAGCCACTGACACCTGGGGTTTCAGACGCACCAGGCAAGCCTTTAAGATGTGAAGAGGCCTCATGCGAGACAAACCCACCAAGCACTAACGTTTGACCTGAAAAAACATTGAATTCAGTGCTGGTTTTACGCACCCTCATGGCGGGACCCGCGGGGGTTGTGATGGTGGGATCAATGGCGCTGACCTCAACATCGACCTTGGCACGGATAACGCCGCCCGTATCAACATGCGGGGTGACATTCAATAAAACGCCATATTTTTTAAAAATAGTGCTCGTCTTACCGTCTTTATCGATTTGCGCATAAGGCACCTCACCGCCCGCTAAAAACGATGCAGCCGAACCGCTTCGCGCCAGTAACTGAGGTTGTGCCAACAAAACAGCCTGACCCGTTTGAGTCAGGGCATTGATTTGAGATGATAGGCGCTGATTCATGCCCATCATCGCCCCTTTGGCGACAGCCGCACCGCCTGAGACCCGCTCAGGACCGACCCACGGTCCATCTTGTGCTGACCGCATATCAGCCGAACCCAGCGACCAAGCCACACCGCCAAACCAATCGCTGGCTGATTCGCGACGCCAATTGACCCCCAAATCACGCAACGATTGTCGGGGTAGCTCCAGCACTTGTACGTCTAGGAGCACCATTTGATCCCAGGCGACTTGGCTGGTGAGGTCGACAATGTCTGGGTAGCGCTGCAAGAGCGTTTTAAGACGGGTTTGTTCCGCTGTGGTCAGTTGCTGTCCGTCAATCACAATATGGCGTCCTGATAATCGGACACGCACATTAGAAAGCCCTGAGAGTATGTGCTGAACCTCTTGAAGTTGTTGCTCAAGTCCTGCCGCAGTCACCAGAACGCGATACGCGTGATGTTTGCCTTGCTTGGTCCACACATCGACAGTGGTCAAACCAGCGCGCTTGGCAAATAGGATGACTTCATCAGCAGAAACAGCGGTGGCTTGTATCAACTGGCTATTACCAACCGCCACTTGTTTGGCTGCCTTGACCTTAATGACATGGGCACTACCCATTTCCAGTGTGATTTCGATCTGAGATCGCTCAGACGCAGACCATCCCTTGAAAGGAAAGAAAATCGCTGCTAAACCAATTAGCGCTAAGACCCACAGAGTTTGGTGTGATGATTGAGTCACAAGCCTTCCTCTGGACCCGGCAAAGCCTCACCAAAACTGTCCCCATAAAAAATGGTCGGTTTAGAACCCTCACCGTGTGAGGGTGACAAACCCACAAATCCAGCCAAATGATCAGCTGATAGTCTGTCAGACGAACCGATTGAGGAACCGTCATCAACACGAAGAACGGCCGTTAAAACGCCACCGAGTTTCGCAGAAACAAGCTTCAAGGCCTCTTTGGGTGACACGTCCAGCGTGACTGAGGTAACTGATCGTTCTTTGAGACCAAAGCCATCAGCAGACTTAAGGGCCAAAGGCTCGTCTGTGGCCAATACCCGAACGGCAGACACCAACAACGTGGTGATACGTTGACCTTCGTGCGCAAAGGTCACAAAGAGATCGATTCGATCGCCAGGTGCCAAACGCCCCGACAACGAATTGACATAGTCCACCGGCATGGTGATGGCACGCCGGCCAGGCGCAAGTTGTTCAGTCAGCGCGGGCAGCTGCGGCTCAGTGAGTGACAATCGACTGATTGGTTCACCTGAACTCAGGTCTTTCAACAAAACTTTACCGACAATCGATTCGGCTTGATCCGGTGCAAAGCTATCTGGCCCCACCCACTGTCGCGGTAACTCGTGCGTGGAAAGATCCTCATATTGCAGGTGTTGCCCGGCCTTTAGTTCACGTGTGGCGACCACTCGAGCGATCAGCTGGGCTCGAGCGTTTTGATCAAGAGCGACCGAGCGTTGCGTCAGGTAGTAGTCGACGGCCACAACCGTGGCAATGCCTAGCGCGAGGGGCAGCAGCAGAAATTTGACTTTGGCGAGCCTAGAAGGCGGTTTGGAGATCATGAATAATCAACCGTGAGATTAAAAAGAGTTCGTCAGATAAAGAAGTGGATCAACGCAACTGCGCCTCAAAGAGGCTGCCTGGTTTGGCCCTAAGCCGAGAAACCATGATCCGAATACCTGACTGGTTCGATGCAACAGGGGTGTTCTCAGGGATCCAAAACAGACTGGTAGATGCATCCCCTTGCGCTGGCCATTGCGCAAAAACCAAACCCTGATTGAGTCGATGAACGATCCATTCTTCGGTACTGTGTGTCATCAACTGATCAATCCAAGCCTCGATGGTTAGATCGCTACAAAGCCATCGCACCTCAGTGCAAACATCACCCAGAAGACGGTTAATGGGCAGCGCATGGCAGGTTTGCATCACCTGCAGCGCGGGGTGATCGGGTGCGGGCCAAGGCGCGCAGGACGGGTGGCGAGCTTCTGCCTGTTGCGTGGGCAACCCCAACACACTAAGCAAACCAATGACCAGCATGCCAGCCAATCGCTTCACCATGGCAGGGCCTCTTCAATAAATCGTCCGATCAAGCCCGGCTTGTCGCCAAAAAGATTCTGTCCTGTTAAATAGTCAGCCGGTGAGCTGCCCTGCCATGTCCCCAACCAATCTGTCATCGAACCCCGGGGACGTAAGGCCGCCTCAATGGCTTCTAGTGATGGCTGAACGCGCGTCACGACACGCTGGCTCGCGGCATTGGTTTGCACCCAAAGTGTTGGGGCGCTTGCGAGCCGCTTAGTAACATCAGCGTCGGTTGATGCTTGACCGGTGCCTACCAATCGCCAAGCGTGCTGCTTGAACCGAGCGTGATGCTGTAATAAGAGCCAGTGGTTTTGGCCCAAAAGAAATTCCTTTTCAGCCAAGCGGCGTGTCCGGTCCAAGTCGTGCTCGCTCGCGCTTAAGTCGCGCCATGGAGGATCCCGACTCAAGGATGATCGATTGTGATCGAGCGACAACGCGGTTGCTTGTGTTTGCGTGATGAGCTGGTGGCCAAGCCACTCAAATTGCCAACGCCCGGTCAGGTGAATAGCCGTCAGGATGCCCGTCAAGAGACCAAACACCAGTAGGGCTTCACCCATCACATTGCCTTGCTGACGTTGCTTCATGGCACCACTGGCACTTGTCGTGCCAACCAAAACGGCTGAAATAAATTAGCGGACTCCTCTCGCCCGTCTGCTCGTGCGTCTAGTCGGTCAAAGTAGGCTTTGGCTGCTGCTTGCGATGACAAGTGTCGACCCCAATGCCTGCCTGCCTTTAGCATGACGCTCAGGCGAAGGCCCAGTTGCAACAAGGGCGATTGCAGTGAAGCGATGGGTTGTTTGACCGAAACGATGGTTGGTTGAGCGGCATCGTCAGACAAAACATAGGGGCGCGTTGACTGTCGGCTACGCCAGCGAATTTGACTGTTAAAACCCCAATTGTCACCAATCAAATTAGAGAACCCCGTTAAGACATGACCAATGACATGCTTTGAGGTGACCCAACGCAGAAAATTAACAGCGCCAAATGTCTCTGGCGCTTGCCCAACTGAGGTTATCCACCTGTCTAATTTCGTTTGTTTGTTGTCATCAACCTCTAGCGCACGACTCGTGATATTGGCCCAACCCATGGGGTATTCGCGCCAGTAGCAAAGTTTGGTGATGATTCCCCTGACCTTATGAAAGGACAGTGTGTCGGTTGCCTGCCAGATCCCATCAATGGGCAGTTCGGTATACCCGCGGCGTCTAAGTTGTGGGTACATTAGCGGACACTTGGGATAGATCCAAAAAAGATTGGTCGCTGTTTTACGGCGCGACTTCAAATAACGGTGTTGCCAAACCACTTGTTCAAACCAATCGCGCCAGCGCTCTGCCGTGGGGTCTTTCACCACAAGAGCCAAGGGACCCAATGGATTGGTGACTTGAACTTGCAAATCGACATGGGCACCAACGTATTTACCGAGGTTACGTTCGAGCACCTCACGCACCAGCCGCTTGACGTCGCTCTCTGATTGATCGATGAGCGATTGGCGTGCTTGCACCAGTTTGCCGTGCACCACTTGATCGTGGGCTTGGAAGGCGCGATGCAATTCTTCGATGGCCTGCTGGGTTTGCCCAGCGGGCCCAAACTTGGCAGCGGCATAAGCGGCGGCATGCTGTTTACCAAATATCAAACCAATCAAAAAGACTGGCGGGTTGTTTCGAGTCGCTTGTCGGCTCATTTCGATACGCATTTTTTCAGCAGAGGCGATGGTGATCAAGTGGGCCATGGCCACTCGGTGAGCCACCATGGTTCGATTTAAAAAAGCATGGGCATTGAGTCGTCGGGCGTGAAACTGCGCTGCCGTTAATGCGGCGGCACCAGTCGCTTGATTTAATGTTTGTTGCGCCATCAATAACTGCGCCAGCGAAGCGCGTTCGCGCCAGGCCAAGGCAATCAAACCAAGCAAGGCAATGCCCAGTAGCAAGACTGCCCCACGCTGCCTGACTCGAAAACCTGAATTCACTGGCTTGTCGTGCCATAGTTCTTCAGTGACTTGTTGCGCAATTGGGAAGATGTTTCTTTGGCGGCTTTACTGGCATTGGACATCGCTGTGCTTGAGCTTTCGCCCGCCAATTCGCTGGCAATGGCTGCTGTCTGAGCACGGATCACACGCCCGAAAGATTGGTATACGGCGATAGCGGCCACTGCCACCAACGCCACAATCACAATGTATTCCGTCATGCCTTGCCCACGCTGTTTGCCGCGTGGCGGCACTGACTTTAACGGTGCGTGGTTTGTTTTGAGATGAGGGGTGAGTCGAATGGACATGCAAAACTCCTGCTTTTGATCATGAATGCTGAGGCGGCAGTCTGAAGTGGCCGACGCAATTGATCAATACGGAGTTAACGCAGTTTTGTGTGTTTATGGATGGTTATTGATTATTTTCGTTGTTTTGCTGTTCATGCGCCTTTTTAATCCTATGTTTGGTGGCACTGTTGAGCAAAGCAATCGATTAAGCGGGTGTTGGAATGAGAACCAACTCACAGGTTACCAATACTGGATTTTTACCCAAGGCCAAACAACCCTCAGATACCGTGCCGGTGTAATCGATCAGGGCGATATCGAGTGTGACCTGCTGTGACAAGCGATCCACATGTCCCCTTCTCACCATCAATTCAGTGACAAATGGCTCAACTTCTCGGCCATCATCAAAAACCGCGCCGACCACGCTGCCCACACCACCGTAAACAAAGGCGCTCTTGATATCGTGTCGCGCGCAGGCTTCTAAAAGCGCCAGACCAAAGTCGACGTTTGGCGCAACACGCACCAAAACGCCTGGCGTCATGCTAGAGGCCATGGGCATCGGGGTGGCTGTAGAACGATTTCCAATGTCTTGGGTGGGCGTGACGCTTGGTTTGAATAAAGAGAAGCGAGTGTGCTCGTCAGGGCAGACCACAAAGGCCGCATCGATTAGCAATGTCAATTCAACCAGCGTGTCTTGCGCCAGATAAGTTTGCTCGGGTAACAAGTGTCCACAATGCAACTGGCCGCTGCCGTCAGTCCAGCGGGCGTGGCAGTGAAGCCATGGCTTTTGATCACGCAAACCAATGGTGACTGCGCCATCAGACAAAGCCAAAGGAGTCGATGCCTCAAAGGTTTGACTGTAGTAGACCGCGTAATTGGGGTCGGTCGATAGCGCTGGTAAAACATAACTCGCTGGAAAAAGACGACCAGATTCTAGGCGAGCCACGGCGCTGTCGACATTGTATTTTTTGAGTAGCGCCGCAAAAGCCTCGAGAATGGTTTGGCCACTGCTTAATGTTTCATACACAGTCAAACAACGCGAAGTCGCGGTGTGAATCGGGTCCTCTGTACAAGGCCCTGGGTGCTCAATACGTCGATTCAATGGCGGCTGTGTTGTGACTGACATCATCGAAATCGCTGTCCTTTTGTCTGTCGCAGTGCGACCAAAAAGTAATTTATTTTACCGCATGGTGATCGGAATGGTCACCGGCCCGTCATTGACCAAGCCGACCTTCATATCAGCACCAAACTGTCCTGTTTGAACCCGAAGGCCTGAGAGAATGGCTTGATTGACAAAATAATCGTACAACGTTTGTGCCAATAAGGGTGGCGCGGCAGTGGTAAAGCTTGGGCGATTACCCGAAGACGTATCTGCGCAAAGAGTGAATTGCGAGATGATGAGCAGTTCACCGCCAATATCAAGCACGGAGCGATTCATTTTTCCAGCGTCATCAGCAAATATTCGCAGGGCCAATGTCTTACGCAACAACCGATCTGCGATGGTTTCGTTGTCGTTTGGCTCGGCACAAAGCAGCACCAAAAGACCTTTGCCAATACGCCCTTCAATTTGATCATTAATAGTGACGTGCGCCTGTGCGACACGCTGCAGCAATGCTTTCATCGGCGTTGCCTACAGATTCTCAAGGATTTTCATGATTCAGTAGCCATCCCCGCTGGCGTCCGAGCGCCGCGACTTGGTTTCACTGCGGTGAGTTTTGGCTTTGAGTCGGCGTTGCACAGACGCCCTCGTGGGTCGCGTGGCGTGGCGTGTCTTTACCGGAATGTTGGCACGGTCGATCAACGCCTGCAGTCGCTCTAAGGCAAACTCGCGGTTTTTTGGCAGACTACGAAACTTTTGAGATTTGATGACGATAATGCCGTCTTTGCTTAAGTGATGGTCGCGAAGCCCCAGCAAACGTGTCTTTTGCTCGTCTGACAGGCTTGAGGCGCGAATATCAAAGCGCAAATGCACGGCATTGGCGACTTTGTTGACGTTTTGACCACCCGGGCCTTGAGCCCGAATAGCCGTCAACTCAACGTCGGCTTCAGAGAAAGAAAAAATAACCGACAAGACTGGTTCACCCGTGTGTTTTAGACGCACGAATATTACCTTTGATCGTAGGCTAAGGTTTAAGAACGGGAGGCAGTTATAGGGCCAAGCGCTTCACGCTTGAAGCGCTTGGAGCGGTTAAACGACCTCAGAAGAAGCTATTTTGGGGCTTTGGCGTAACGCAGGTAAGGCAGTTTGATGTCAAGTTTGCCGAACTTTTCTTCTGCCGCTTCATCACTCAAACTCAAGGCAACGATCACGTCCTGTCCAGGCTGCCAATTGGCAGGTGTGGCAATTGGCACACCATCAGTGGCTTGAACGGCATCAAGTGCTCGCATGATTTCAGCAAAATTACGACCAACTGACATGGGATACGACATGGTCAAGCGTACTTTTTTGTCTGGGCCAATGATAAAAACCGTACGAACCGTTGCGCTGTGTGCCGGCGTTCGGCCATCGGGCAGATAAGCGTCCCCAGGCAACATGTCATAAAGCTTAGACACCAAGAGGGACCGGTCATCAATGATGGGAAAGTTGGCGGGGGCATTGGCGACGGTTTCGATATCGCGCATCCATTTGTGATGCTCTTCCACACTGTCCACAGACACACCCATGACCTTGGTGTGCCGCTTTTCAAATTCAGGGGCCAGCTGAGCCACCGCACCAAACTCGGTGGTGCACACCGGGGTAAAGTCCTTCGGATGAGAAAACAAGATGGCGTAGTTTTCACCAATCCAGTCGTGTAGCTTAATCTCACCAGCGGTGGAGTCGGCGGTGAAATCAGGGGCAATGTCGTTGAGTCGAATGGCCATTTTTAATACTCCTTGGGGTTTTGATACCCATCCAGAGTAGCACCGACCAGTTGACGCTCACTTGACATGGGTTAATTCAACCCATGGTTATCGTCCCTTAAACAGCCCACCAAGAACGCCACGAATCAAAGCTTGGCCCGTTCGTCCGCCAAGTTGTCGGGCAAATGATTTGGCAAAGGCTTGAACCACCGTGTCACCCCGCCTGGCGGGTGTTTTTGAGGTGGGAGCACTGGAGCCGGGAACCTTTGAGTCATCGGCAACGGGCGCTTTTTGATCGGCAGCAGCTGCTTGAGCACCCGCCCGCGTGCGTCTTTCGAGCCTCTCATGCGCGCTGTCACTGTCGATGGTTTTTTCGTATTTACCGGCCACTGGTGACTTCAGCATCAACATCTGCTGTGCGCCATCGGCGATCGGTCCCGTGGCCGAAGCTGGGGGTCGTATCAGTGTTCTTTCGGCAATACCTGGCTCACCCTTTTGTTCTAAAAAAGATGTGATGGCTTCACCAACACCGACATCTCGAATGGCGTTAGCAATGTCGAAACGAGGGTTGGGACGATAGGTTTGAGCCGCTTTGCGCAGGGCTTGTTGATCACGAGCAGTGAAAGCACGCAAGGCGTGTTGAACCCGATTGCCGAGCTGGCTTAGCACGGTGTCGGGAACATCGTCTGGGTTTTGCGTGACAAAGTAAATGCCAACACCCTTTGATCGAATCAAGCGCGCCACCTGCTCAATTTTTTCAACCAAGGCGCGTGGCGCATTGGTAAAGAGCAAATGAGCCTCATCGAAGAAGAACACCAACTTGGGTTTTTCTGGATTACCAACCTCAGGAAGCTCTTCAAACAGTTGCGATAAAAACCACAGCATAAAAGTGGCATACAAATGGGGGGGTCACATCAAGCGTTCAGCATGCAAGATCGACACATAACCGCGCCCATCGGCTGCGGTTTTCATGAGGTCAGAAAAGTCCAAAGCTAGCTCAGAAAAAAACGATGTCGCGCCTTGGTTCTCTAAAACCAGTAACTTGCGTTGAACAGCACCGATGCTCGCTGTGGTGACGTTGCCGTACGTGGCTGAGATCTCACGTTGGTTTTCACCCAAGAACGCCAGCATGGCGCGCAAGTCTTTGAGGTCAAGTAGCGGTAAAGCCTCGTCGTCGGCAATACGAAAAGCAATGTTGATAACGCCCTCTTGGGCTTCGGTCAAATCCAACATCCGAGAAAACAGCACAGGACCGACTTCGGCGATGGTTGCTCTCACAGGATGACCGTGTTCACCAAAAAAATCCCAAAAAATCACTGGCGTTTCGCTAAACTCAAATGACGGTAAGGCAATCCTTTCAGCGCGTTTCTTTTGCCATTGCTTGTCTTCCCCAGCCAAGGCCATGCCGCCGACGTCACCTTTGATGTCAGTTAAAAAAACAGGCACACTTGCTCGCGAAAACGCTTCGGCAAGCACTTGCATGGTGATGGTTTTACCCGTGCCAGTGGCACCCGCAATCAGGCCATGGCGATTGGCGAGCTTAAACGCCAAATATTGCGGATCAGTTTGAGCCTCACCACCACCACCAACGTTAATCGCTGTTTCACTGAGTGCCATCTTAGGTTTCCTTGTCTCGAGTCAAGCCCATCGCGGTTAAATCCCTCTGAGCGCCGATCTTAACGAACAATCGCTAGACTAGCCATCGCACCCTGACCCAAAGGCGGTATGCTCACGCGATGAACACAAACCAAAAGTCGATCGTACAAGCGATGTTTTGGGGGACTTTGGCCGTCGTAACGGTGTTATCGCTGTTGCCCGGAGATTACTTGCCGCCCGTTGCCTTCAATGTCTGGGATAAAGCGCAGCACACGCTGGGTTTCCTGGTTCTGGGCGCTTTGGGGCTATGGTCATACCCCAACAACAGTCTTCGAGTCGTGATGGGCCTGTTGATTTATGGCGCGGCCATCGAAGTGGCTCAAGCCGCCACGGGCTGGCGCTTTGGCGATTGGCAGGATTGGCTTGCCAACGCAGTGGGTGTGGCACTCGCCTATGGATTCTGCCGTACTGCCAAACTAACCACCGAATCAACCGCAAAACCAACCAACAAAGCGAGTTGAATCGACAGCGGCTGGCAATAAAGGCAAGTAACGTGGACTCAAGGTAGTCGTATAAAGATTAATTTTAGGTCGCCAAAAGACAAATTTTTCTCTGTCTAATTGCAAGTTTATGTCCGTCCAATTGCAAGTTTTGATTCTTTAATCCAGGCATTAGATGCCGTCACTGAGGAAAAAACAGGTTACAGCCAAATCAATCACCGGCTGCGGAAATCTTGTGACCGATTGGGGAAAAGTGGTGTTTTCACAGAGAGAAAGCCAATAAATCAATTGTTGTATTGAGCGCCGTTTTGTAAGCTTGTCCCATGAAAATAGTCATGATCGGAGAGGCGGCAAAAAGCCGCGATATTTTGCTAGCACAGTTGCCTAGCGATATCGAAGTAATTGGACTGCCACGAGAGGTAGCCGTGAGCGCTGAACACGACCATATGATCTGCCCTGACGATGTGTTGATCTCTTTGCGCTTTGCCAGACGCGAGTCCGCATCGCCTAAATTTCGGTTGTTGCATTTGCCAGGGGCTGGGCTTGATGGTGTTGATTTTGACTCATTACCGACCGGTGCATTGGTTTGCAATGTTTTTGAGCATGAAATCCCTATGGCTGAGTACGTGATGGCGGCCATGCTTAATCATGAGCTCGGTTATGCGGCGCTTTGTCGCGATTTCAGTAACGAACGCTGGCCAGATTTGTATCGAGCGCGAGTACCCCATGGTGAGCTCAGTGGTAAAACGCTGGGCATCGTTGGTTTTGGGCGGATAGGTCGCGAGTTGGCGACACGGGCCAAAGCGTTTGGCATGACCGTCATCGTGGCGAACCGCTCGGCTATCCGTCTAGCGCCCATGGGTCAGCCTTTGGTTGACCAAGCGCTACCGTTAACGGCTTTGGATCAACTACTCACCGCCTCAGACTTTGTGGTGCTTGCTTGCCCGTTGACAGACACAACACGCGGCCTGATTGATGCGGCTGCGCTATACAAAATGCACCGAAGTGCAGTGATCATCAACGTCTCACGCGCTCAGATCATCGATCAGGACGCACTTTACGACGCTCTCAGTCACAATCGCTTGGGTGCTGCAGTGCTTGACGTCTGGTGGCAGTATCCGATGTCAAACGACGACCGACCCGCGCCATCAAGCTTGCCGTTTGATCAACTGCCCAATGTATATGGCACGGCGCACGCCTCAGCATGGACCAAACAATTGCCCGAACGGCGCTATCGCGTGATTGCGCAGAATATCCGAGCCCTGATGGCAGGCTTACCCCTGACAAATCTCGTGACAACAACCCATTAACCAAAGTTTTAAAAACATGAATCTAGAAGCCAACAACGCCATGCGCGGCAACGACACACCGATTCGCATCACGGATATTCAGACGCTGGTGGTCAATGCCGAGATGCGCAATTGGATCTTCGTCAAAGTTTTAACCAATCAGCCCGGGCTTTATGGCTGGGGCGAAGCCAGTCTTAACTGGAAAACCCGTGCCGTCACCGGCACCATCGAAGACCTTAAAACGCTGCTCATTGGGCGCGATCCACGCGACATTGAGCAGTGTTTAAGAGCAATGAACAAATTCAGTTACTACCGGCTGGGCATCATCGGTGCCACTGCCATCAGCGGTATTGAGCACGCCCTTTGGGATATTTTTGGTAAAAGCTTGGATGTCCCGGTTTGGCGCTTGCTTGGTGGGCAAGTCCGCGACAAAATCAGGCTCTACACCCATTTGGGGCTGGGCAAAATGACGGCCGTCTACGACACCTTTGACCACGGCGCTTTGCGTGATCAGGCCTTGTCAGTCGTTGAGGCGGGCTACGACGCCCTTAAGGTCGTCTTCATACCCTACGGCAATCACTTGTCCAGTATTCCGGATCGCAAGCACGTCGGCCGTTTAATGGAAACACTGCGCACAGCCGTCGGTGATAGTGTCGACATCATGATTGATTTTCATGGTCGGCCGGCATCAATTGCTGCAGCCCTGGGCTACATTGAAGCGCTCGCGCCCTACGGGCCAATGTTTTGTGAAGAACCGGTGCAACCCGGTGACACCGCCGCCTTGATTGAGGTGGCCAGACGCGCGCCCTGCCCGATCGCCTCAGGCGAACGCTTGGTTGGCTTGAAAGAGTTTATCCCCGTACTTTCAGGCAAAGCCGTACACATCATTCAACCTGACTTAAACCACACCGGTGGTTTGTTAGAAGGCAAGCGAATTGCCGCATTGGCTGATGCCGAGTTGATTGGCGTGGCCCCTCACAACCCCAACGGGCCTTTGGCCGGTGTGGCCGCCCTGCACTTTGCGGTATCAACCCCTAACTTTGTGATCCAAGAAGAAATGACCGGTGCCGTGCCTTGGTACGCCGAGGTTGTCGATAGCCCCGTTAAGCGTACAGGCAGTTACTGGGAAGTCCCACAGCGTGCTGGGCTCGGCGTTGAAATCAATGAAGCCGCCGCCGCCAAACACCCCTTTAAGCCTGAGGTGCAACATGCCATGTCGGCCATGTTGTCTGACGGCACCATTGTTGATTGGTAAGCAAAAGGGAAACCGAAATCGCTGGTTTTAAGACCAACTTCGATTGTGATGTTTTGATTCGGGTTTACACCTGTTGTTTGAAATTCATTCAACCACGAATTTCAGATAGCATGATCAGGTCAAAAGGAGACAACAATGCAAGCCAATCAAAAATCACTCAGCAAATTAGTCGTTTTTATCAGTGCCGTTTTTATTAGTTCTTTAGCGTGGGCGCTAGAACCAACCGTAAAAACCCCCCAAGTTGACACACCCAAGCGTGTTCTTTTGGTCGGCAATAGCTACTTGTATTACGGTGATAGTCTGCACAACATGCTTAGACGTATGGTTGCCGCTGATAACGCTGCCATTTCAAAGTCCTTGCAATACAAATCGGCCACCATTGGCGGTGCCAGTCTTGACCACCACAACATGGACTGGCTAACGACACCCGGTCAAATCGGTGTGAAAGAGCCTTTTGAACTTGTTATTTTGCAGGGCCATAGCGCTGCGGCTATCAATCCCAAACACGGAGAGGTCCATATCGAAGCGGCTAAAAAAGCAGCAGCATTGATTGCCGAGCGAGGCGGGAAAGTGGCACTTTACATGCCGCACTCGTATGTGGCTCCTCACAAATTGGCTGATCCTGCAAACGTACAGAAAAATCGTGATTTTTATGTCGCACTCGGAAACGATCTGAATGTGCTTGTCATTCCTGTTGGCCTAGCGTTTGCAGAAGCCTATAAGAGAAACCCAGAATTAAAGCTTCATAAGTCTTATGATGGCAGTCACCCGTCAAGAGCAGGTACTTACTTGGCAGCTGCCACGACATACGCCTCTCTTTACAACCGAACACCTGTCGGCAACACCTTCGATGCCTTTGACGAAGTTGACCCAGAAACCAGGTTGATGCTGCAGCAGGTCGCGTGGGACACCGTCGCTCAGTTTTATGGCCGTTGATCATTTATAGCCAAAACATGCTTTAGATCGATTTACCCAAGTCTTCGACGCCCGCCACTCGGCATCGTCACACAAACGTCAGTGGCAATTGCGTTTTGCCACTGACGCCTGCTTGTTTTTTCCTTGATCGCTCTTAACAAACGAAATGACATTTAAGACGGCTGATCCTTGAAAAGGCAGATGGCTGGCACGATCTGTCGCTCAAACGAAGAGAGCATCAAAAAAACGTTCAATAAACCGGCCAAACTACCGGCCAAAAAATCTATATTCGGGTTCAACTTATAGCTCTAACCAATTGTATTAAAAAATTAAATAAGATAAATTAGTGCGCATTTAAGCGGCCAAAAATTCGGACAAACATGGTGAAAGATGAAGGTGAAAATGTTGGTCAACACTGGTCGATTTAAACCCCTGACGTTCACAAGCGTCTGTATGAACTTTGAAGCACCAACCTGGACGGCTTTGCCGTCTGCGCTCTTGACCCCTCCCTCAAGGGTTATGTTTGCCGCGCAACTGATCAAGTTACAATAAAAATCATATTTATCAAGGAATTAAATAAATCATTAAATGTGATTTATAAATAAGCCAAATGATGAATGACGCCGTGTCTTTATCGGCAACAACACGAAATGACTGTTCTCGTTGCTCTAGATTTCCCAACCAGTGTTCACCGTCATGTGCTGAAACGCAAACTTACCACGTTGACTGCGTTCGTCGCCAAGCCCCTAATACTTCTTTTGGCTCAGCAAGTACGGGTTGATTAACACTAAGCCAATAACCCATCCCAAAACATCCCGATCGGGATTTATTAGGCATTTGATGATCCATATATGGATAAATAATCCCGATAGGGATGAATGTTATTAAAAATACACACAAAGCACTATAATCATCCCGTAAAGGATGAATTGGATCATTACGATGGACGCTACCGAGATCGGTTTTTTGATACGACAAGAACGCAAAAAGCAGAAACTGACGCAAGAACAACTGGCCGCACTGGCCGGCGTTGGCGTTCGCTTCATCCGTGAAGTTGAGCATGGCAAACTGACCTGTCAATTGGCGTTGGTTTTACAGGTCATGCAAACGCTCGGACTAAAACTGGGCATCAAAACCCCAGATGACCGATTGCAGGAGCGATCCCCATGAGCCGAACACTCGACGTGTATTTTGGAGAGGTGAAGGCTGGTGAGCTTGTGCAAGATGCTGGCGGATCACTTGGCTTTGCTTATGCTTCAGAATACTTGGCCACCAACAATGCGCGCGCCATCTCGGTCTCTATGCCGCTGCGCGAAGAGCCTTACGCGAATCGGATCGCACAAGCCTACTTCTCTGGGCTTTTGCCCGATGAAAACTCGCGTCAGCGTTTGGCTAGTTTGCTTGGCATATCTGAATCCAATACATTTCGATTGCTAGAGATTATCGGTGGCGAATGCGCCGGCGCGCTGACCCTGATGCCAGCGGGCAAACCCATGCCTAATGAGCTCGATTACCCGCCGCAGCCCCTTTCAGAGAAACGCCTTGCTGAAATTCTCGACACATTACGCTCACACCCTTTGCTGGCAGGAAAGCTGGGCGTCAGGCTTTCTTTAGCGGGTGCTCAGAATAAGGTCGGCGTCTGCATGATAGACGGCGAAGTTGCACTTGCCATGGGTGGACACACCACCACACACATCCTCAAACCACACATAGAGGGCCTAAACGGCACCGTCGAAAACGAAATTTTTTGTATGCGCCTGGCAAAAAAAATCGGTTTTTTTGCACCTGAGGTCATTATTCGCAGGGTTGGCAAAGTGGCCTACTACCTGATCGAACGCTATGACAGGACGACGGATTTAAAAAATTCAACGGGCTTGATCAAACGCTTACACCAAGAGGATTTCTGTCAAGCACTTGGCATTGCCCCTCAGTTCAAGTACGAAGACGAGGGTGGGCCCGGTGTGACCCAATCGCTGCAATTAATCGGCAGACACACTCGTGCGCCTGCCGCAGACAGCCTCACATTTCTGAGAATGCTGATATTTCATTTTCTGATCGGCAACGCCGATGCCCATGGCAAAAACTACTCGCTGCTTTATCGCGGTGAAACACCTGACTTGGCACCGGTTTACGATGCAATCTGCACAGCTGCCTACCCTTCAATGGCCAAGCAACTCGCCATGCAAATCGGGGGGCTTGGTCTACCCGATACCATTCAATTCAAGCACTGGTTAACCTTGGTACCAGACACAGAGCCCGCTCGCCGATTGGTCACTCAAGAAATGCAAAAAATGGCCACTAGCGCGCTCGAAGCCAGCCCGCGACTCGCTCGTGAGCTACGCGACGAAGGCATTGACCATCCCATCATCACTAAAATTCAAAAAATCATCAAAAAGCGTGCTGAACACATCATGCGCTCGATTGAAATGCCACATTGAAAACTGAACACCCGATAGACGCCGTTGGCAGCGGGGAATCAATGAAAACACCAACGGATTGCTACGACAGTATTTACCCAAAGGAATCGACCTATCAGTATTTAGTCAGGATGAGTTAGATTCAGTCGCTTGGGCGTTAT